>ERZ791608.125-NODE-125-length-47477-cov-16.043039_pt1 | contig 47477 bp, 69 predicted proteins | sample MGYA00510276_ERZ791608 | MGnify/ENA primary metagenome ERZ791608 (study PRJEB30046, sample SAMN00791908) | human gut metagenome | study: EMG produced TPA metagenomics assembly of the A metagenome-wide association study of gut microbiota in type 2...
CAGATATTAGCGAGGGAGGCCCGATAGCACAAGCGATCTCCAACCACACCACTGCAACCAGAAGGGCAACAGAATAATGGCTATAGCTTACCCATCATGGCTTCCGCTGGCGCAGCGGGCCAGCAAGAACATGACGACTCAAACCCCATTCCGCAGCGATCAGCCTGCGGTTGGGGCGCCAATATTTCAAAAGTTAACTACCGATGTTGCAGTAACATGGAGTTTGACGTGGGTTTTTACTCTGGAGCAAGACCGGGCTTTCATGCAGTGGTTAAGGAGTCCCAAGTATCTCAATAAATGCAACGAATGGTTTACAATGGATGTTGATCTTGGGGGTAGTGGAAGACAAAACCAGACATTGCATTTTACTGACTATCCCGTTCAAACCAGCATCAATGGTGGCGTCGTAACATGGACAGGAAACGTGATAGCAAAAACGTTAAATAATAGTGATGATGGCTCTGATGATATTATCGTTGAATATCCACCAAGCCAAAGATTGTGGCTCGATGAAATTGTTAACAGAGACTGGCCGGAGTATCCATAATGCCAACATTGCGTGAATACCAGTCGAAAAGACCAAACTGGAAACTGTATGACACCATAACCTTTTATCATTCTTCATTTGGTTATGTCCGGCTAGTTGGCAATGAGTTTTCTGATATTGTACTTGGCGGTCATACTTACCAGCCAGTGCGCATGGATGTAACCAGAAGCCAGCAATCGAACACACCGGTAATCAATTCCACGCTGAAGTTTGCGAGACTGGCAAATGACTTTAAGCAATATTTAAAGTTATGGTCAGGTTCTGGACGCATTGAGCCTATCACTGCGTTATACCAGCGTTTTGACGAGACTGACAAAAACACACCATTAAAACCATATACGCTTTATGTTAACGATGTGACGCTTGATCAGTCTGATGTAACTGTCTCCATCTCCATAAAGAACCCAATCAATGGCAACGTGGCAAAACTTTATGACATCACAGAATTCCCAGGACTGCGTACCGTTTGACGATTTTGAAAAAATGATGACTGGTAAGCCATACGTCGACAGATGTTGTCACGTTGATGCAGTGGACTGCTGGGGGCTGATAGTGCTGTTCTATCGCCTGTGCATGAATGCTAATGTCCATCATGATGATTCATATTCAAATGGCGGCGATTTTGCCACTTGTTTCAATGGAGAAGTTTCATTCTGGAAAGACACCGATCATCCAAAAATTGGCGACGTGGTGGTTGCTTATCGCGGGAGCCATCCGGTACACGTCGCGTTGTGGTGGGGTCGTGATAAAATACTGCATGCGCGAGAGAAAACGGCAGTCAAGACAGACCGCCTTAAAACACTCGAAAAATTATCAACAAAATTAAGGTTCCTGACTTATGCCGGTTATTCACATTCAGAAGATACCAGGAGTTCCAAAAGAGACGGGTAATGTTCCTGCTGGCACTAATCTGTGGAGATGGCTGGAGAATTCCGGCCTTCCATCTGATATCAGGATTGCACTGAATGGCCGCATTTTTGGCCCTGATGATGAATTGTCGATATCGTTAAAGCAAAACGATATTGTTAACATTTACTGTCAGCCTCGCGGCGCCATTGGCGACCTTATCAGCACGATACTAAAGCCTGTAACTAAGGTTCTTTCTTTTCTGCTTCCAAAAGCATCAACGCCATCAACCAGCACCGGCACGACTGTTGAATCACCCAATAACAGCCTGAAATCGCAAACCAATATTGCGCGAAACGGAGAGGCAAGACCTGACAACTTCGGTCAGGTAAGGGCATTTCCAGACCTGATTCAGGAATCGCTTTTTGAATACATTGACGATCTGAAGTACGTCACCGAGTTCATGAATTTTGGCCTTGGGAAATATACCATTTCATCGGTTCGCTATGCGGAAACTAACCTTGGCTCTCTGCCAGGCGCCACTCATGTCATCTACAATCCAGGTGATGTGATTGGACAAATCATTGAGCCTTATCAGTTCGACGGGCTTGATGGTCAGGAGGTTCCAGGGCTAAACGAATCGGATACAACTCCTGTTGAGTCTGCAACAACAACATCTGTTACCAGCGGTGATTATGCTGGCGGTCAGCTGTTAATGGTCATACCAAAAAATACTGATTTTGATTACTTTATGGGGCTATCTTTGCCACACTCAGTAACATTAACAATAAATATTACTTACAATACAACATCTGGCCCTGTAACAAAAAATATCGAACTCAGCGGCAACATCATTTCAGCTGAGGAAACTGAGACAGGCGTCATTCCTGATATTCAGTATTTTTATAATTTCACCTTCAATAATCTGACTGGCGCAAATATTGGCAACCTGAGCGGCGCAACCATCAACAATACTTATTTCCAGATTGTGGATAATGAGGCGCTCGTTGTTGGCCCATATGTTGGAGCCGTGGAATCGACGCAGGTATGGGTTCATGTTCAGTCTGAGCTTGGGCCAACCAGTGGCACGGCGGATTATCTGATCAAGGTATGGGCGGTTGATGATAATGGAGACGCAATTCCCGGAACCGAGGAGCAGCTCGCAGACAGTATTGACAACCCATTCAATCAGACAACAAAAACCTATCATCGCACGTATAAATTAACTCCTGCTTATGGGCTGGCTAAGTATGCTATCAGCATTGAAAGGACAAACAACTCAAACTCTGGCAACCGCGTAACGTTGCAGGCGGCGCATGCCATCAACATCCGCGAGAATGTAGTTTATCCTGATGACACCCTTGTTAAAGTCACGGTGAAGGCTACGCTTCAGCCCACATCAGTTACTGAGCGCAAATATAATGCGCTGATCACCCGCTGGACTATTGGATACAACAGAACAACCGGGACAGTCGACTATACGTTAACTCCATCAAGAAGTTTTGCAGATTCAGTGCTGCATAACTGGCTTATTACTGCTGGTCAACCTGAAAGCACTATTGACGTGGTAAGACTCTATGAAATAGCTGACGCACTGCCTGATGAGCGTCTTGGGTATTTTGATTACACATTTGACGATGAGGATAAATCGATCGGTGAACGAATTCAGACCATATGTGATGCAGCGCGTGTAACCGTGTTTTGGGATGATGGCGTCTTGTCTTTCTCAAGGGATGAGCAAAAATCAACTCCTGAAACCGTGTTCAATACCAGAAATACGCAGGCCGATGGCTATAAAATGTCTTATGATATGAATTTGCCAGGGGCATATGATGGCGTAAGTGTTCAGTACCGAGACCCAAACACCAACAAACAGGCTTACGTTTATTATAAAGTTGGCACTTCTGGTATCGAACCGGGAGAGCCAACTAAGCCGAAAAAATTCGACATGCTATATGTTCGAAACCTGTATCAGGCAACAGACCGGGCCATGCTTGAGTGCAACCGTCTCATGTACTCACGCCGTGGGATGGAGATAAAAGCGCTTGCTGATGGTGAGTGGGTAAACGTTGGCGATATGATTTCCGTTGTTGACATTTATGATTCAGTGCAGCAGACGGGCGTTATCCGATCAAGGTCTGGAAACGTATTTACCACCAGTGAACAGCTCACGGCAGGAAGCGGCCTATTTGTGGTTATCACCGGTGCCAATGGGAATGTATCAGAACGCCTTACCTGCACTATTACCGGTTTGAACACGTTCGAGTGCGCATTGCCATCTGACTTCGAGTTAAACATTTTTGACGGTGTTAATGTTCAGTCGGAATCAAGATATGCTATCTCCACAGAGGTTGAGCTTGACTCGACGTTATGGACAGTTAGCCAGAAAACCCCAGGTACAGATGGCACAGTGTCTCTTACAGTAACTGAGTACAATGACGCCATGTACGCCTACACCAACCCTGTTGCATGATACAATAGGGCAATCAATGATTACGGAGATTGCAGCCAATGGCTACCACCCCAACTAACAAGCCAGTCCCGTCTAACGACCTGAATGATTTTAGATACAACTGTGAAAAAGTTGACGAGATTGTAAACTCAGGTAGTGAGACGTACACTGATAGATTCGGCGTGGAAAGATATACCATTGATGGGGTAAGAAAAAATCTTATTCCTCTTGGTAAGCAATATATGACACTTTCTGATGCACAGGCTGATATTGCTAATATACCGGTCAACTCTTACACATACGTGCGCGATGCTTCGGGTACATCTCTGGCGCTGGAATATCAAAATGTAGCTGGTACTCTAACAGCAACTGGTCGTGCAATGCCGTCACAACAATCAGTAGACAAAGCATCAAAAGCCGTTGATTCCGGTTTGAATGTTTTGTTTGATCCGCTATTTGAGGTATTGCTATCCAATCCTACCGTGGGAAGCAAAAAACACATTGTTAGCGGAACGTTAACCGCGGCTTTGTCGACCAATGCTAAATTAGGCTTCCCGGCTATTGTGGCTGGCCCCGCCGCGGGCGCCATAGCCGCTCGCAGATTATGGCTCGCCGATTGTGCCGTGGCTGTCGGGGATACCATATCTTTAAATGTTCTCGCATGGTACGCCAACGCTGGTGGGCGCGTTGCTTTTGTTTTTCGTAATGCGTCTGGTACTGCTATAGGGACACAGTATTTATTATACGCCACCGGAACAGGGTTCAATCGGTATTTGCGCACTCTAACAGCCCCATCTGGGGCGGTTATGCTGGATGTGCGTATCGAAAACACCGCTAATGCGGGTACGGTAGAGCTGGACGCAGTGTTTTTGATGTCTGCTACATCCGAAGCACATCCAACTGTGCCTGGTAGACCCGTGGCCCCCTATGCAGTGCCTCTGCAAAACAACGTTGTGACTACTTCTTCAATTCAAAAGGCCGCCGTCACAGTGGATAAAGCATCATTTTTCATTCCAGGAGTTAACCTTTTTGATAAAGCTGCCGTCACATCGGGGTATTACGTTAACTATACGACAGGTAATTTAATCGTTAACTCATCGTATTCTGCTTCTGACTATATTCCCGTAATAGCCGGAGAGAATTACACCCAAAGTTTTTCGCATCAAACCGCGTTCTACGATGCAAACAAAAATTATATTTCTGGCGTTGAAGCGCTAGCCTCTCCATCAACAGCCAGGACTTTAACTATTCCGGTTGGGGCAGCTTATGTACGAATGTCAGTCGCAAATACCGTACTCGATACGATGCAATTCGAAAAAGGTAATGAATCCACAAGTTACCAGCCATATGCATTACAGCTGGACCCGTCTTTAATACCAACTACAGCAGCCCCAGTCGTCGATTATGTAGAGAGAGCCTATCAGCTTCGCGTTACTCGGATGAAATTGGGGCAACTAGAAGCCGGTGTATCGGCCATTCTTAATGTTGGTATTTTTGGCGATTCATGGGGAACATTAACCGAAAGATTCGCGAAACCTTTAGCAAAAGCGATTCGTGCTAAATATGGATCCGGCCCTGGTGTTGGCTGGGTATCATTCGGCCGTCACAGCACATCCGCATCAATAATTAACGGCAACATTTTCTCAGTCAGCAGCGACCTGCCAACGCAATTCACATGGACAGGATCATGGTTATTTAGTTATAGCGGCACGAAAAACCCAACCAACTCCAGTCCAGATACTGCTGTTGTTACGTCCTCTACACCAGGGGATGCACTGAAGGCTACGGTCCCTGGCACCTCGGACGGCGGGTGGTCAACTTGCCGCCTTGGGTTTGTCGGTACAAGCGACGGTGTTATTCGATATAACTGGGATGGAGGTGCGTGGACGACGCTCAACGTGCAAGGTAGTGGATTGCTTTTTGTCGATATTAACCCGCCAGCGACCGTAAATGCGTCTAACGTTCTAAATATAGAAAACGTTTCTGGTACCGTTTCGCTCTGTGGACTAAATCCCCTGGCAACAGGAGCAGGCGTACGCGTTCATAAGCTAGGTGCGTCTGGCTCAAGTCTTGCATCATGGTTATCTATGGACGCTACTGATTTTGGCAAGGCTTTAACAGAATTAGCTCTTGATACGGTGATTATTATTACCGGCACAAATGACCAGAGGATAACTGGTGGCGCTACTGCATTTGAGTCTAACCTGCGCTCCTTTATCGCCCGCATCAGGGCGACATTGCCCGGCGCTGATATCCTGTTTGTCATGCCGTGTGAGAACCAAAGAACTGACAACCCGGTATCGATGGCTTCAATGGCCGCCAGAGCCAGAGCGGTAGCCGCAGATCTTAATTGCACATTTATAAACCTGCAATACATTTTCGGAGAGAATGCGGCAGATTATGCATACGGTTCTACGCATTCATGGTTTGCTTCTGACGGAATACATCCAGCCCCTGCTACTGGAGGGTATTTAATAAAAGATGCAATATATCGTGTAATGACAATGAGATAACAAAAAGGGCCATTCGGCCCTTTCTTCATCAAAACGGAATGTCATCATCAAAATCCATCGGCGGCTCGTTTGCTGGTGGTTTTTGTGTATTTGATGGTTGCTGCGGTTTACCCCACCCTGATTGCTGATTACTTCCTGACTGTTGCCGCTGCTGTGATTGTTGGTTTCCATTATCACTTGATTTACCACCAATCATTTGCATAACGCCGTTCATAGGCTGCAAGACGATTTCAGTAGTGTATTTTTCAACACCGCTTTGATCTGTCCATTTGCGAGTGCGTAATTTACCTTCTACATACACCTGAGAGCCTTTGCGCAGGTATTCGCCAGCCACCTCTGCCAGCTTTCCGAAGATAACTACACGATGCCATTCAGTTTGCTCTTTCTTTTCACCTGTGGCCTTGTCATTCCACTGTTCTGATGTTGCCAGAGACAGATTGCACACAGCGCCGCCAGATGGCATATATTTAACTTCCGGGTCTTGTCCGAGAGTGCCTAAAATGATTACTTTGTTGATTCCGCGAGATGCCATAATTTACCCTTAAAAGTTTTCGATGTTCTGTTGAGATGTTGATGGCTTCTCTTCGTTTGCAGATGACGCTGGCGCATCTGTTTTCTGGAGTTTGGCCGGGTTGAAATCGTCCTGCGGTGTGATAGTTACCGCCGCTGGCGATTCATCATTAATGAATGATTCAATGCGCTCATACTCTTCTGCTGATGCCTTCAATGTAGGCCAGATTGCACGAATTTTTGCTTTCACTGAATCAGGCAAGTTAACTGCCTCGGCAGTTAGCGCAGCAATGCCTTTTGACGCCGTCATTTGAAGTTTAGAGCGCCAGTGCTCAAACTCTTCGTCGACCTTGACACCTGAATCTACCCATTTAATTAAACCACGACCATGAGCCTCGCCTAAGTATCCTTCGTGCACACTATCACGGCCTGAATCAAAGAAAATTGGACGCAACTCTTCTGGTAGCTTGGTAAATTCCTGAATTTTCCCATTATCATACATCATCATGCTTACTGTCATTTCAAACATAAAATCTTTTTCGCATACAGCATGCAATCCGAGGGATTCAGGTTTCTTGGGGTTTTTAAAGCTCGTTTTCTCTCTGGCGCGTAAACATACAATGATATGCATATTGCTCTGCAAAAGAGCGCTCATGAATTTTTTATGTTCAGACTTAGCTCGCTTCCAGTCTGCCATTGCCTTACCCTGCAATAGTGGTTGCTCTGCAATATCATTGCATCCGCCTTCACCTTCCCATTCGTGCGATCCTGAATCAATAACCAGAACCTTAACGCCTGCCTCCTGAAATTCCTCGATAGCCTGGCGGTAACGAGCTGGACTAAATGGCGCATACAAATCAGCGTGCATAAATGGACCGTCAAGCTCTCCAGAATAAAGCCTGCCACGACCATTTTCAGAGTCAAGAAATCCAATTTCTTCTGGTTTATCGACCATACCTCGCGCCATCTTTAGTGCCGTAAGCGTCTTACCGCTACCAGACTGACCTGAAATGCCAATCACTACGCGTGAACCAGAGCGCTCTGCTGGCTTAATGTTTAAAATACCCATCACTTCACCTCATTTACTATAAATTACAGGTTAAATTGCTTTTTGAACCATTCCGGCGTTTCCATTTCGATGACCGGATTACCCATTGAGTAGCCAGGCCATGAATTGGCTTTTTTGCATGCCTTATAGATTTCCATCGCGCTGCGCAGCTGAATGCGACCAATGCGTAACTGTTCATCAGTCAGACGAATCAACGCAGGGATGAATGGAGATTTCTTCTCCTGCACCAGAAGATTTACCGAGCGAGGTGCATGCCCATAAGCCTCGACAAACATGTCGTGTTGCATCGCCATCTTCATAAAGTACCCTAGCCGCGCTGCATGGCGGAAAAACTCATCAGGCTTGGCGCTCACTGCTGTTTTGTAGTCGATGATGTCGCCACCGCGAGTAAGGCAGTCAAAGCGCACCTTTGATGGTTCGCCAAGCAACTGACCGAGAATTGACACCTCGGAATAAGCACCAGAAAGCAGGCTGCTGTAATAGCTGTTTGCATGGATTACAGCGCGCATCTGCATGATGGCGTCATAATCATTGCCTTCCAGCATTGATTTACCAGTAGCGGCCTTCTCTGCTTCTTCACGGATAACATCGTAAATCTGCACTGTCTCGCCAGTGGCCTGAATAATTTTAATCACTTCGGCTTTAGTCTTACCTGAAAGGCCTTTAATGCCGCGCTCTTTCGCCCATGAGTTCATGTCGGAAGCAGTTACCAGCACCGTGCGATTGCCATCTTTGTCTTTTGGAAAATCTTCGACAACTGGCATGCGGGCATATTCTGCTTCGAAGCGCTCAGGCTCAAGCAGGGCTGTATGGCTTCCTGTGCCTAAGACAAGAGCCTTTGACTGCTCATCTTCTTCGTCTTTGTAGCGCCACGCTGCCGGACAGCGGTCATAGATGTTCCACAGGCCAGAGCCGTTGATGTGCTCTGTGTCAGCGTGGTACTGCTCGTTGCTGAGTTCGTTGTTTAAATAAACTTTCATCCATCACCTCTTTTTATTGTTAAATCAATCTACATCAAACCACGTCATTCATCAAGCCCAAAATAGAATAACGTCGCTCTTTTTATCTCTTCAAGACCATAAGCAATGGCGCCAAAGTGACCCTCTGCAATGGCGCACTCAAGAACCTCAATCTGCGATGGCGATACTTTTGATTTTGTCTTGTCACGTCTCTTCAACTCAATCAGGCCGCATTTATGATTAATGCCGTGAGTTAGTATCACATTGTCGCTTACACCGCTCCTGACGCCCATCTTTCGGCGCTTCTCCACGAATTGCGGCCCACTCTTTGTGCCTGTCTCATTAGGGACATGAAACCACAGGACATCAGGAAATCGGTGTTGCATCCAAAGGCCATATCCCATCTGGTCAGTCTCTTCTTTAGGGCACTCTCCACGATAACCACTGTCGAATACCCATATCCCGCTATCAAGCTGCTTCAATTTGTTCTCCAATGAAATCCTTGCGGTGGATGATATCTCGGCCTTTATTGTTAAAACGATGCGTGATGCGTTTAGGTGCGCGGATTAAACCGGCGTAATGCATGAAAGTCTTCGCATCATGGCATTCCATCATTTTCTTCAGCATGGACTTGTCTTCAAGGTGCGGAAGCAGAGCCTTCATTTTAAACATGTCGCGCAGGTGCTTTGGCTTTCCTCCGAACGGATAAAACACCTCATTTGCCCAGCCGATCTTTCCATCAGCTTTTACCACCAGATAACGATAAAGAACCCCCTCAGCGTCTTTAGTCAACTCGACTTTAAAATCTTGCACATCTGTCCATTCTTTATCCGTGTAGGCTCGCTCATTAAGCGCCGCATTAGGGTCGCGCAAAACGTGATCGCATTGACGGCAATAACGAGCTGTCGGGTCGTTCTTTGTGCCGCAACCATCATCAAAAATACGGATTCCGTGCTTGTCGAAACCACAGCGAATGAAGCTGAAAAACTCTTCGCATCGTCCATCTGGAGACGTTGAGTCTTTACCGATGCAACGCCGTGCATATGGGCTGTTCATCGTCTGGCATTTAGGGCATGGAACCTGCTCTCCGCTACGCTTGGCGCGCTGCGCTTCTGCTTCCTCAAGGATGGGGTCTTCGTAGAGCTGACCAAGCTCAAACATTGTTCCTGAAAAATCCAGCACGAGGTGGTTTTCTTTATGATATCCGGCGTCAATTTGCTCTTTCTTCAGCAAGCGCATCCCGCGACCAAGAAGCTGGACGAGAAGGGTAAGTGACATTATTTTTCGCAATATCACACTTACATCCCACAAAGGTATGTTTACACCTGTTGTTAACGCCGCAATTTGGAATGTGTATTTTATTTTTCCGGTATAGGCATCTTTTAGAGCCTTCCGGCGAGCTTTCATGCCCATATCTTCAGTTACTATCGCATAACTCCCATCTGGTAAATATTTTGCAGCTTCTAAGCAATGCTTTTTTCCTGCGCATGTAATCAATACCCCATTGCGGTCTTTCGTAAGCTCCATGACCTTCATCATTATTTTTTGCGTGAGAGTACCCTGTTCTAATATTTCTTTCTGCATCTGCTTGAGTTGCTCAGCGGTAAAGTCTTGAGTTCCGTCAACATCTGATCCGTGAAAATCAGAAAGGTCATACTGTAAATCATCTATATCATGAAGACCAAAGATTGTTGGCACAACGAATCCGCGATCTACCATGTACTTTGTGTCAATGTTTATTATTTCATGCTTCCAGTAGGCACCCTTCATTGACTCAGTGCCACGGAAAGGGCTTCCGGTGAAAGCGATGGTGATCATGTCGTGTCCATACTTTGCTTTGCAGCGCCTGTTAAGCTCAGTAAGTATTACTCCATACTGAGTTGTTGGGTTGTCACTTACAACGTCCTGCCACGGAACCTGGTGTCCCTCATCGCACAGGCAAAATCTAGGCGTGTAATCTGAAAGGTCTGATTTTTTAATAACCTCACCAGATTCATCTTTCTTGTCAAAAAGAGCATTTATAATTGTTCCCTCTGTGGCGCAGATTATGGGGTAAGCAGTGCTCTTTCTGCCTAGCGATGCACTATAAAGTGAGTTCTTAACCCCAAAATTCCAAAGCTCACTTGCATCCTGGTCGATGATCTCAGACTGTCTAGCTATTACCAGTCCCTCCCACCCCATATCCTGGAATCGACTGCATAACATGGAAATCATTACTGTCTTACCTGATGAAACTGATGCCGTTACGTAGCTTGGTTTAGGGTCTTTGCCAAAATTACGAATTACTTCTGCGCATTTTGCATAAACAAGCCATTGATAGTCATATGGCTCGATAAGTCCTGGTTTTATTGATTGCTTCAGTTTATCTATATCAAGTTCTGCAATCATTTTGTCTATCTTGTGCATAATTTCACCCTAAATTAACAAACTCTTTATGGTTATCAACCATGAATTCGCGAACTGCCTTTTCTGCTGCTTCTATGGTATTAAACAAACCAATGTGAACCCTCTTCCTGTTTATTGACGTCTGCGCTCTCCATTTGTTGCACCTTTTGTCGAAATGCACGCCTTTTACACCAGATTTGTTTGTCGATTTCTTTTTCATGTTGAACATGTTTTGTTGATGACTAGAAATCCTAAGATTGCAAATCCGATTGTCTGATTTATCACCATTTACGTGGTCTATTTCATAACCATCAATGTCTTCTCCGTAGACATAAATCCACGCAAGTCTATGAGCTTTCCTAATCTTTCCTAGCAAAGTTATCGTGATATAACCTTCCTGATTCTTGTGGCCCACCAGCTTTCCAGAACGCCACAGCGTTCCATGTGATTTTATTGCGGTAAAAAGACCAGTTTCAGGGTCATACTCAAGATATTCCATTATCTCCTTTTGAGTTATGAATTGAGTTTTTCTTTTTCTCTCTAAAGCATTTAAGCCTGCACCCCGAGCAGCAGAACTCAGCTCTTGATGTGCCATGAAACTCTCTCCCGCAGTTTTTACATTTTTTCAGTGTGATAGCCATTTGTTACCCTCGATATTAAACTCAGTTGCGTTTCATGTCAAGAACGCTTGCGCGTTTCATGCTAGTAAATTACAATGAATCTACATCATAGTCAACTGGAAGAAATTATGCGATACGACTGGAAGGATATAGAGCCTTTAATGGTAGGAAACTGGCAGGCTGCCATCATGTCGATAGTTAATGTCGACATGAGAATTTTCAATGGTAAACATCAGCCATGCCCGAGCTGTGGCGGCAATGATCGGTTCAGATTTGATGACCACCTTGACTACAAAGGTGACGGCGGCGCCATCTGCAACCAGTGCGGAAACGGGAGCGGAATCACATGGCTAATGAAGCTGTCAGGAATGACGTTCCCAGAGTCAATGGAGGCACTGGCCGGATTTCTTAACATGCACCCACGCGAAAAACTTGAGGCGATTAGAAAGCAACTTCCGAAGGTCAACCATGCTTCTGACTACCTGACAGAGGCAGAAGTGGCGGTCATCATGGAAAAAGCAGGAGGCGACACCATAACCGGCAAAACCGGTGAACTGGTAGCGATACCGCTCTATATGGCTGGAACCATGACGCCATGCAATGTGGCTTTTATGGCTGATGATGAAACCGTGTCATTTCGCGCTGGTTTCAGCCATGAATACACTCGCGGAAGACTTACGCGCGGCGCAGTGACACCCATCGGCGATAAGACTGAATGGACATACCTGGTTGCGGATTACTTCGATGCCTGGCGAGCGCATAGGCTTACCGGCGCACATGTCTGGTGTTGCTGGTCGCCGGAAAATATGTGGGAAGTTGTGCGCAATGTGAGCGATGAGCGGCGAGCTAAACTACGCTGTATCATTAATAATAATTTCGATGAGGTATGCGCCGCCGAGAATGCAGGTCTTCCGATACTGATTACTGATGATGGTCATGATATCCGACACAGCGTCGCCATCAGAAAAAGGCTGTATAAACCAGAAGAGCTATTTGAAGCACTAAAAAATAAACCCTCCTGATGGAGGGTTTTTTGTTATCCGTTAATATTTACTCTTATCGCAAACACTTTTACCGGCTCCGCACCGAAGTGTGGATGGGTAATGGTCTTCACTTCAAATCCGTCATACGGCACTACAATTCGGCGGCTATCGTCATCTTTTCGTGGATAGCCGCGAGTGATAATCAGCGTATCGTACCAGCGGTTAAAAATGCGATTACCCCAGTATGCATTTACCAGACGATACTCTTCTGTTTTTTCTCCGCGCTTCATCGCATCGAAATATTCACCTTTTACTGCAAGTTGCAATGTTGCCATTATTTTAACCTCGGATTCAGGTAAACAGTATTATTGAGGAATACGCAATATCCATCTTCTTCAAGAGACGGCAAAACGTTTGACTTGAGTCTGTCGTAAATATGCGGTATGCCCTTGAATGGCCTAACGTTTTTTAGTGAATCATAAAGCCATTTCACCGTGACATTTGTCTTTCCTTTTTGCGCAGCTGTGCGCAATTTTTCAGCAACGACATCAATTTCTGATTTCTCGCCAGCGTATCCATTTGACTCAACGGCATCGGTAAATGTTTTTGTTAGTGCATCATAAACGCTTATGGCGCGGCTTATATGCTCCTCACCAATAATTTTTGAGCGACGCCCGCCATCGCACCAGTTTTCAGCGGCATGGAATATTGCTGAAAGCCTGATTATCTGTTTGTCAGCCTTACCCATGGCGCCACGAAGCAAAACATGATCCCATTTTCCACCAGGAAGAAAATTCTTTTCCCACTGGTTTCGTAAAAGTCCAATCATACGCTGCGATTCTTTAGCGAGGGAGAAAACAACCTTCTCAGAAGCCACAAGGTTATGCACAAACCTGGCATATTCTGCCTTTAGTTCTTTAGGCATTGGCTTACTTACCGGGCAATCATTTTCTACATCCCAATGCTCACGATAACCCAACATCGACTGTTCACGAAGCATCAGGAATCGCTCTGACAATCCATTACCCCTGTCGCCAGCCGAAAGAATGGCATCAATACTTTCATCCTGCGCAATGACGCTGATGTTACCAAGCACATAGCCAGATGAAACACCACGACCAACGCGAGCTGAGCCAACAAACCCGCCATCCCAACCCTTCAGGATGACCTCGGCGTTAGACTTGCCTCCATCCTTGCCATACGAAAGGCCAAGACAGGTATTTAAAACGCTTGCCTCATCACTTATCAGGTTGAAAAAACCACCCTCATGAATTGCCTGGTGCTGCACAGCTTCTGGCGTTGCATCGGTTAACGGGTAGGTGATGGTGTAAAGACTTTCCAGCTTTTCCTTCTCTTTCGCAATGTCATCTCCAATGATGGCCTTCGCGTTCTGATTCGTCGCTTCCTTGTAAGCCTTCATCAGGTCTTCAATGCGAATGTTTATCTTTACAATTTCCTTCTCCATCTTTTTTGACAGGTTGTCATACTCAATTTTTATCGGGTTCATGTGCATTGAGTTGATGGCTGTCTTGCCAGCTGATGGCGGCTGCGACGTCACCACATACAAGGAAACAGGCAATTCAGAACCGTAGTATTCAACGCTAAAATTTCGCGTCATGGCACTTGCTACGCAGCCAAGCAGGTGCATGAATGATGTGCTAACAGGGAATTGCACAGCCCTCGCCGCCGCAACTGAGTAGCGCGTTATCAGGTCTTTCCTGTTGTCGCTGGTAAGCTCTATCTCCGAGTATGTTACATCCTTCTCCTGTCCTTCCTTGATTTCCGGCCACATGTTATGGCTTGGTGTCATGCCATGATGAATGGCTACGCGCGCCGCAGAGGTGTGCGCCTCTCTTGCCTGATTGAAGATTTCCTGTGCTGTAATCATTTAAACCTCATACTCGGTTGCAAATGATTCGTGTGGGTTCTCTGATAGCCACTGCTTAGCTTTAAGTACGGCTGCGTTTGCCTCCTCTGCCGTTTCAAACCTGCCAAGCTCATACCTTAGTCGGTTAACAACAATCCTAGCCCTGAAATATCCAGAGTGCTTATGGAAGTCAACCCCTCTAAACCCGGTAGATGATGGCCTTCCGCCACCGGATGATGAAAGTCTTTTTTTCTTAAGTAGCTTTCCATGTGCAGACATAATTTACCCTCGCTAACGACTTTTAACCATGATACCCCATAAATTACCCTCCGTAAAGCGTCCGCAAACAAACTTTGTTTAGGGTTAGCTGGGTTAACTGTGGGGAAGGCCATCTTCCCCAAGATTTTTTACTGTAAGTGTATGTATTATAATAATAGTAGTAGTAGTTGGGTTAATTGGGTATATTATTATTCATATTATAGATTTTATTTTAACAATAAATTAACAAATGAATTATATGGGTTATATATAAGGGGATATGAGTGAAAACATACCCTGCTGCCCCTAAATTGTTAAATTACAATATTAACATTAACTTACCGCGAAAAATCTGGGGCAATTAACCTGCCCCAGCACCTTACCCACAGGGGTAAATTTTACCCCAGGCGGATTTATTTTCACCATCATATTGACGTAGATTGAGCGCCATCGTATAGTTACCACACCAACAACAAAGAGGTGATGAAAATGACCAAAGCAATCTACACGCGCACTCAACTGGAACCAGAAATGGGCGCAGTGAAAGCGCAAAACTTTATGATGGCGCAGGCGATGCATGCATACAGCAACGGTAAGAGAGTCTGTCGCGTTTTTAGTGGCGAAGGCAAGAAGAGAGTGCTTGAGCAGGTCATAGTGTCATCTGGTGGAAACTAAACCGGTTTAGCAACAATGAATAAATTACTGGCAGTGGTTTTACTGGTTATCGCTAACGCAGCAAGCGCAGAGACAATATGGGTTACGAAGTATGCGCTGACCCGTGGCATTCAGAAGTGCGAAAGCGCACAGCTGTTTGCTGATGGACAGGTAGCTGTAGTTGGCGATGTTTACTTTAAACGTGGCGAATACTGGCTTGATGAGCAGCAGGCAAAAGAGCATGCAGAGACTTTGCGGCAACGCCGTGTATCTGCACTGATGCGTGAGCTTGAGCGTTTGCAGGCGGTTAAGTGAGGATTTATGGATATCGAAATTAACGAAGTTCAGGAAATTATTAAAAATCTTGAGAGCGTTGGTGAAATCTCAATCAAAGAGGGAAAATACCTCAAGGTGGCAAAGCTGTGCGTGCAGCTGGCTGCGGAGAATATAGCACTGAAGGCGACGAGCGATGATCGCCGCATGTTCATCATGAACGGGGTGCAGTTAGGTTATATCAAGGTGCCAACAGTTGAAACTGACCCGGCACTAGAAACCATTCGTATTGCTGTATCTCCGCAAGAAACGACCCCAGCCTCAGATCGCATCGTAGCCGGTATCAAGGCTGATGGGGTGGAGGAGTGGGTTTCCAGTAGGGGCGGCCGCTGGAATGGCACGACCGAAGAGGCGCTTAAGTTCGCCAAGCAGCTGCGCGAGGGGGCCAAATGAGCAAGGCAAACCACAGCATCGCCAAAGCTCTGAAAATGGCATCACGACAGACAGCATTCGAAAGCGCGCGCGAAGAAATATTGGCTGACCTGCAGCCTGCTGAACTGGCGCTGTCCGCAATGGACAGCGAGCCGGTGGCAGAAGTGGTTTCAATTTATGGTGACCCCGAAGATTTTGGGGAGCGAGAGATTAGACCGCTTGTAGGCATTCAGCAAATGCCATACGGTACGAAGCTATATCGTCACGCGCAGCCAGCACCGGTATATCCGGAGGAAATGACACCAGAGCAGGCATATGAAATAGGTGATTACCACGGAGACCCGGTAGACGTGTTTGCACGTGGAGCTAACTGGATGCGCCAGTATATCATCGACTCCACGTTAGCAGCTGGCCAGCAGTCACCCGTCATCGAGCCGGCCACCGTGCCGGGCAAATGGATTCCGGTAAGCGAGCGGATGCCATTGACCCCTTCTGCTGATTGCGAATACAGCGACATTGAAGTGAATGTATTTGATGGAGAACGCGTATTCACTGCTCACTACGCAACTGGTTCGCAGCCTCAACCTTGGGGTTACTGGGTAGATACATACGCAAAGATAACCCACTGGCAACCTCTGCCATCAGCTCCGCAGGAGGATAAACCATGAAACCATACATCATCCGCAGGCTAATTGCAGTATCACTGCTGGCATTCTGAATTGCCGTTGCACTGGCTATATACTTTATCGTGAGGTGAATCATGTTGTGGAGCGACATTCAGGCGGCGTGCGAAGAGGCTGATTTTCTTTATGAGGAGACTGGTAAGCATCATGCAGTCATTCAGGTTGGCAGCATGATGATGGTGGTTGAGCATAACGGCATGCTTCGGCATATGTACTCAACGACGAGATATCAGTAATGCCGCAAAAATCAAAGCAGGAGGTATGGCAGAAGGCTAAGCTCGAAGAAGTTGACCAATTCATATCAGCAATCGCAAAAGTCTTTCCTGATGCTATTGAAGTGGTTCACGTTCAAAGCAATAACTGTAATGTTTGGTGTTATGCGAAAACTGATGTACAATCATCTCATCAATCATCACCCACCACCCTTTAACCCGCCTTGTGCGGGTTCTTTTTTATCTGTGCTAAACTAACCATATCGAAATACGAGAAGACGAAAACGACATGGCAAATCCAAACCCTGTTATGAAATTTTCCTCTGAGTACCAGCCTGCTGGAAGAGGATTAAGCTACAGAAACAGGCTTATTGAAGCATTAAAGCGCTGCGGGCTTGGAGAAGAGGAGTTCCTTGACGCATTCATCAGGACGTCAATCAGGATGACGGAGGAAAACCCGACTCAGGGTGTGCAAATGTTGAAGGAGATATTCCTGCGCATCAGTCCTGTACAAAAAAGTATGGCACCTCCGGTTAATTTTAAATACCGCAAGGATGCCACTCCAGTTGAGCAGATAGAGGATGTCATTCAATCCGTTTCCAGTGGAGAGCTCCCAATCGATGTGGCGTCGCAGGTTGTATCTATGATTAAGGTTGGTCTTGACGTGAAAGAGTTAACCGAACTCGCCGCACGCCTTGAGCGACTGGAGAAATTACTGGAGCAGCAACAGTAACTGATTTATAATAATCAATGCGGCTAGGGGGCACCCGAAAAGCGACTCATCACCGCCTGCCGCATTCACTTCAATGATGCCCTGATGAGGAATCTATATATGGCACGCAAAAGACTCTCAGCACCAGCAATTGAAAAACTCGAAGAGATTATTGGCGATGGCGTGATTGATGCGCCTGAATCTGCGGTGTTCGGTGTTGTTAATACAGATAAGCAGATTGTTCGCAAACTGAAAATGACGCAAAGCGGAGTTGATGACGTTAGCGACTCTGATATTGGCGTTGATCACCTGATACCAGAAAAGCTGGAAAAGCTACTTTACCCCAAGCGTAATAAGATTGTGTTTGGCGGGCGCGGATGCTTAGCCATCGGCACGATGGTGAGGATGTTTGATGGTAGCCTAAAACGCGTAGAGGATATCGTTGTTGGCGATAAGGTTATGGGTCCAGACAGTAAACCACGAAATGTTTTAAACATCTGTCGGGGGTTTGATGACATGTATACGGTTCATCAAAAATATGCTGATGACTACACTGTCAACTCAAGTCACATACTGTCATTACGAAAGATTCCATCTGCTATCAGTGACGAGACAAAAACACCGGATGGTAAAAGAATTTATCGTTATTACCCGAATGAACCTGAAATACTGAATATTGGTGTTTCAGAATATTTGTCGCGCGCAACTTCCAAAAAGTTCCGCCATGTCTTTAAAGGGTGGCGAACAGGATGGGATTTTAATGACCAAAGCGTCCCAGTTGACCCGTACTTTCTTGGTTTATGGTTAGGTGATGGTTCATCTCGTGGTGTTGAAGTGTGCACGCCTGATCCAGAGATAGTTGACTACATTCACAACGTGGCAAGCCAATACGGGATGCAGGTAAAGGTTCGCGACGATGATAGATGCCCTGTCTATGCGATAACTAATGGTCGAGCTGCTGGCATGGGGAAGAACACCAACCCGTTACTAACTAAAATGCAGCAGCTTGGGGTGATTAATAATAAACACATACCTGACTGCTATATCAAAAACAGCAGAGAGGTAAGACTTCAGATTCTGGCTGGGCTATTGGATACTGATTCGCATTATGACCAGAAAAAGAAAAGCTATTCTTTCACATCAATAAATAAAGAAATGGCCTTCTCTTTGATGGATGTGGCAAGATCGCTTGGCTTCAAGTCAAGCATAATCAAAAAGACTGATGTCACCTTTGAATATAAAGGTGAGAAAAGAATATACGAAAAGGACGTATGGGAGGTGTTCGTTAGTGGTGACCTTCATACAATCCCATGCCGAGTAAAAAGGAAGATAGCAGAGAAAACCAAGTCAACCCGTGGAAAGATGACTGAGGTGTCATTGTCTTATGTCGGGCATGGTGAATACGCTGGGTTCACTATTGATGGCGATCATCTTTTCCTGCTTGCTGATGGCACGGTTACACACAACAGCGGAAAAACAAGGACAGTAACAACAATACTTACGGAGCGTGCACGCTTTAAGCCTGACAGGATAGCTTGTTTTCGTGAGATTCAGCAGTCCATTGAAGATAGCTCATATCAGGAACTGAAGGACGAAATTGATCGCAAGGGAGAAACGAAAGAGTTTCGCGTCATCAACAACGAAATAACACACAAGGTAACGAAAGCAAAGTTCCGCTTTAAAGGCCTGTATCGCAACCAGACGACCGTAAAAGGCTTCGCTGGCATTACAGTAGCTTGGGTCGAGGAGGCGGAAAACGTCAGCCAGACAAGCTGGGAAATCCTCACCCCAACAGTCCGCACTGAAGGGTCAGAGATATGGGTGACTTTCAACCCAAATAAAGAGCATGACCCGACGTGGAAAATATGGGTTGAGCCTTTTTATAATAAATTGCGCGAAAATGGCGGCATCTATGAGGATGATGAAAACCTGATTATGGAGTGTAATTACTCAGACAATCCGTGGTTCTGGGATACTCCGCTCCCAAGCCAAATGCAACGCATGAAAGAGACCGACTTCGACCGCTATCAATGGGTGTGGGGTGGGCGCTTTAATAAGCGTAATGATGAGCAGGTATTTGGCGGTAAGTGGCGCGTTGCTGATTTCGAGGTTAAGCCGGAATGGCATGGGCCTTACTTTGGCATCGACTTTGGATTCTCGCAGGACGCAACGGCGATGGTTGAGGTTTACATTGAGAAACTTCCTGATGACCGCCGCAACCTTTACGTCGCGCGCGAATACGGCCGTGTAGGCCTTGAGATTACCGACACACCTACAGCGATGGAGCAATCATTCCCACTCTCCAGGAAGGCAAGATGGTATGGGGACTGCTCTCGGCCAGAAACAATCAGTCACATCAAACGCGCAGGATTTGATATCCATCCATGCAATAAGTGGCCCGGGAGCGTGGAGGAGGGTGTAACCTGGCTCAGGGGTTGCGACAGCATCATCATTCATGACCGCTGCACACAGACTCAGGAAGAGTTCACTATGTACAGTTACAAGGTGGACAAGCTGACGGGTAACGTGCTCACAAATATTGTGGATGCGTGGAACCACTTCATTGACGCAATCAGATATGCATGCAACGATCACATCGTACAGCGTGGCTCTGGATGGATTAGAAGGAGCAGGAGATGAGATGAGACCCCAGCAGGGGTCTATTTATAAAGCCAGCAATGAATCCCCGCGTTGCGCATGGCGGCATAAATCACGTCATTAGACACGACCGCAATCGCCACCCTTTCTGCATCAATCTGCTGGTGCGAAGCCATGATGTCATCATAGAATACATCGTTAGCATGCAGCCATTCATACGCATGCTTTGCCCTCATGATAAGCACGTCATGCCCGGCAGAGTAGAGCGACTTAGCCAGCGCAACGTTGCCAGCAATGGCATTACCCTCAGCATCGCGCAGCACGCCATCAAGCTCGAAAATGACACATTTCATAAGATTTCTCCGAGAGGTTTCATTTTAATCTACGCCATGCTAGAATCTACGTCAAGGCGCATTGACATAACTACATCACCGGGGGGGCATCATGAAGGCATACTCATCTTTTTCGTGGGAGCAGAAGGAAAAAATATACTCACTCGCAAGAGCTGGCGTGTCTGATGAAGCACTGTGCGAAAGGTACGATGTTGATGAGGCTATTCTTCTGCGCATGTATGATGAAGTGCTGTGTGAGTTGCAGCGGCGTCGTGGTTACAGCGGGCTGAAGACGATTAATGATTTCTTTCGGAATGTTGAGTTAAATAACGATGAGGGTGGTGATTTATGATTATTGAAGGTCATACAAAATTAGATGAGTGCAATCTAATAATTAATGGAAGGCTGTCAGATGAGCATGATTTGATGTTGTGTCAATTCCACGACACTGTAATCATCGACAAGCACCAGGCCGCGCAGCTTATCGAAGTCCTGCAACGCTGGGTTGATGATGAGGAGATTGAGTGATGAGCGTTTGCATGCGTCATTTTGCATGCCAAATTAATATTTGTAAATTGACTCCAACCATTTATCAAATTTTATGCCTCAACCCAGTCGCCATCTTCGTTTTTAACGACCTCGACAAGGGTGTCGAACTGGCGTTTGCATTCTGCCGGGTCCTCGTCCCAGGTTGGCATTTCAGCCAGCCAGTTTTTATCCGTGTCGACTGAACCGGTAAAGGGGTTCATCAGGAATTTTTCAGTAGTCATTTTGAGAGCCTCGTTAATTTCGCTTATGCGGGAATGAAGCACACACTGCACATCCGCACCTATGGTTGATGGCAGTGCATACTTGCCTGTGACCCAGTGCCGGACTGTTCGGTCACTGACGGAAAGTCTTTCCGCCATCTCGGTGACGAAGTGATTCCCGAACGCAGCCTTTCCAGCGGCAATAAAAGCTTCGATGTTCATATTACGCCTTTGCGAGATTCCAGGTTGATTTAAGGGCGGCAGCAAAGAATTCACAAGCTTTACGACCCGCATTTTTGGGAAGAGATGCGAAGCCTTTTGCTTCTGCCCATGCTGCGCGCATGATTGCTGCTTTGTCGAATTTGCCGTTGACGATCAGCGTTGCTTTAGTGGCTGCCTGGTTTTTTTTGAAAGAGTTGAGAATGCGCATTTGGAATCACCTTTGTGATATTGGCTGGGGCTTATCCCCTTGCCTATGTAAGTAATATACACATTCCGATAATCGGAAGCAAGGTTTTTATGAGATTTATATCGAAAGGTGGCAAAGATATTCGGTCTTGCGTGTCACGAATTGGGGGAGTGCAGCACGGCTGGATACCAAGTGGTGTCATGTGTGACCTTGCTTCTCATCGCTAACAAGGCCATACATGAAGAGGTTCCTTTTTCGCATCAATATCACGCAGGCATGACCATGCTATAATCCCATCACTACCGATGGGATTTTTTATGGTGACGAAATGTCAAAGTTAGAGGCGGTAAACGCCTATATTCAGCAGCGAGTGGCGAACAATAACAGGCTCATCGAGCGGCAGCGTCGGGAGTTTAGCGGTGCAAACATAGACCAAAAGCACACCAGACTGTATGTCGAATGTGGCTACCCTGAAGAAATCACCGCCGAGATGTTCCGCTATGCTTACGAGCGCTATGCGCCGGCAACTGCTGGCGTCAATCGCGTACTCGATAAGTGCTGGCAGACTCCGCCGCAAATCCTCGAAGAAGGCGCCGATGATAAAGCGAGCACCCCGTGGGAGAAGGCCGCCAACAAGCTGTTTAAGCGCGCTGCGCCGTTCATTAAGGATGCAGACCGCCGCAATCTCATCAACCGCTATTCCGGTCTCATCCTGCAAATCCGTGATGGAAAACAGTGGAATGAGCCTGTAGACACCACAAAAACAAGACGCATCAAGGATGCTGCCATTGTCCGTTACATTCCGGCATGGGAAGAGCAGCTTCGCGTTAGCGAATGGGAAAATGACGAATCCAGCGAAGACTATGGTCAGCCGAAGATGTACGAATATCAGGAGTCGGTAGTCGGCGCCTGCAACAGCGACGGAAAACCAACGCGCTCCCTGAGCATTCATCCCGATCGCATTATCGTATTTGCCGAGGGTGCGATGGATGGCTCCATTTACTCTGGCGTCCCACTTCTTCGTGCTGGGTATAACCACCTCATCGACATGGCGAAAGTCACCGGCTCAAGCGCTGAGGGCTTCCTGAAGAATGCCAGTCGGCAGCTCAACGTTAATTATAATAAAGACAGCGTTTCCGCTCAGTCTCTGGCTCAGCAAATGGGCGTGCCGCTGGAAGAACTGGCTGATGTGCTCAATGAGGATGTGGCGCGCCTGAATGAGGCAATTGACGCGGCGATGTTCACGATGGGCGCTGATGTCAAAGTGCTCTCAGTGACGCCAGCCGACCCGGGGCCAACGTGGACTATTGCAGCCAACCAGTTTGCGGCATCCATCAAAAAGCCATTCACCATCCTGTTTGGTCAGCAGACTGGCCGCCTTGCATCCGATGAGGATAAAACCGACGACGCCATGAGCGCCAAGCAGCGCCGTGAGGACTGGCTGGACTACATCATCTCGGTATTCATCGACCGGATGATTTCCTTTGGCATTCTGGATAAGGCACCGGAGAGCGGTTATTACTGTAAATGGGATGACCTGCTTGCACCTTCCGAACTGAACAAGGCAGACCTGCTGGTTAAACTTGCCACAGCTAATGAATCCGTGTTTGATGCAGGCCAGATGGCCCTGATGACCGTCGATGAAATGCGCGGCATTGTCGGCATGGAACCATTGGAGGCACAGCTTCCTGACGGCTTACAGGAAGGACAGCAGCAACAGCAAGACCAACAGCAAGACCAACAGCAGGGCCAGACCGATGCGCCTCCTAAAAATTAATGCCCGGCTTCCGCAGCCAAAATTAAGCATGAGCCTGACAGACCCACTCGGCGCAGTGGGTCGTGTAAATAAGATGGTGCGCGATGTTGACGCCAGATACGTGACGCTAAAATCACAGGCTGCCGACCTGTTTCGCACTATCCCCGTGGCGACTGGCAACGCCGAGGCTGGAAATTATTATTATGATTTCTCTGCCTATCGCGCATCGACATTCTTTGATGAGCTTCAGCGCATTCTTGATGGTCAGTTGCTGGAAGGCGATGATTTCACGCATGGAAGGTTGTGGGCGTCATCCTATGTCAGTGACGCCATGTACGCTGGTACGCAGAAGGCTAACTCTGACCTGAGCGACCTGTCATCGGCATACAAAGACAGCAGGCCGCTTGCTGAAATCCTGTACTCTCAGCCGTATCTCGACAGGCTTCAGTTAGCGTACACACGCACGTATAACGACTGGGGTGGCCTCTCTGATTACACGCGGCAACAGGTGGCAGAGGTCATCACTGCTGGCATTGCAAATGGCGATGCTCCGGGAGTGGTTGAGCAAAACATCGTTAACCGCATGGATGTGTCAAGGAGCTATGCGCGGTCAATTGCTCAGACTGAAATCACCAACACCCTGCGCGAGGCTAACAGACGCGAAGTGAAAGAGGCGCAGGTCACGCTGGGTATGGATACCATCATGCTCTGGCAGTCGGCGCTGATGAAGACAACCCGCGTTACTCATGCTGCGCGTCACGGGAAATATTACACGCCTGAAGAGATTGATGAGTTCTACAGCGAAGGCGCAAACCGCCGTAACTGTCACTGCTCGCAGGTTCCAGCGCTGGTGATGGATGGCAAGCCGGTGATACTTGAGAAGACGCAGGAAAGACTCGATAAGCAGCGCGAAGCATGGCAGGATACGCACAAGAAAGCCGCCTGATGGCGGCTTATATTAACGCTTTTTAATGAACCCTCCGCAACCGCACTTTGGGCACATCGTATATCGAATTCCTGGCTTTTCAATCCTGTCTCGGTTGTGGTGTTCGTGCTTGCAGGCCACGCAGATGATAATCATCAATCCTCCAGCTTAACGCCGGGAATTTTACCGGCTGCGATGGCGTCAAAAATCAAATCTGCTGAATGCCCATTGCTGGCAGATGACCTGCACAACTCAGCAATCGCGATCTTTGCCTCATCGCGCTTCCGCTCCGCTTCTGAGGGAACGGGGCGAAAATCGCAGGTGCGAGGATGGGCGACAAATTCTCCCGGAGATAGCGCCTCAACAATCACCACTGTATATTCGCTGACATATTTAATGATGCCTCGACGCCAGTTGGGTATAGCATCAAGCGTGTGTTTCATAAACTCACACTCACATCCAACCGGCGGCAAGCCTTCGCCATTCCAAACCGGCGCAGCATCCTGACCTATGCACTCATTCAGGTTGGCTTCTTCATCCGCTTCGGTGATGCCAGCATAAGCATTCCATGCGGCAGCGCGAACCCGGTCTGCCTCCTGCGGCTGGTGCAGGCGGTAGGCGATGATGTCACCAGGGTCACCCGGCGCATTTACCTGCCAATTCATGGCTCCTGCTGGTTGTCTAGCTGTTATGGAACCACATCGCAACTTCACATCAACAACTGCATTTGTGCTAACAGGAGGGTACTCACCACCACCCCACTCAATCCAGCCGTCATTTTTGGCAGCCAGTGCGGCTTCGTACTGTTCGCGGGTGATGATGGCGATGGCGTAGTCACTTGCCAAAACATCAGCGGTGAAACAATCAATTCTAGAACCATCAAGAAACCACCGATTAAAACTAGCCTCAAATTTAGCAACGCTTGGCTGGCATTTTGCCGGCATGATTTCTCTGTCGCGGTCCTGCGTGATGCAATTGGCATGCTCCGGCCATGACCAGCCGTTTTCAATGGTTTCTTCAACCAAAATATCAATCAGCTTCATTTCCTCTCTCCGTTATAAATGCTTTTCAGTTCGCCCATCACGACAGACCACGCCGCATGCTCATCCATGCCGCGCATCACTAATTTAACGTAGCGATTGCGGGCCTTAAACATCAGGCGAGGGCACATCATTTGTCACCCATCGTTGACAGGCAGACCTCGCGAGAGATTGCGGCCACTTCTTTCGGCGTCTTATCTGTCATTTTGTATGCCCCATCAACGATAGCCTTGCTGAGTTGGTTAAATTCAGCGCTATACTGGCCTCCAGAAGAAACCATCAGCGCGATCTGCTTTGATACGCCAGCATCACGGGCTTCTGCCGCCGCTTCACCGAACTCACCAACTGCATTGCAAAACTCGCCAGCCGACGCACCAAATGAAGCCATTGCGAATACTGCTGCTGCGATTAATTTTTTCATCTTGAATCCCCTTTGTTTGTGTAACTACATCATCGCTTACGATTCAATCTACGTCAAGACTATTGTGATAAAATAATCTGCATCACCGGAGGTAACAAATGAAACTATCAACGCGCGGAAAGAATTTAATTAAATCTCATGAAGGGCTAGTGCTTGCAGTTTACCCTGACCCGGCAACCGGAGGCGCTCCGTACACCGCCGGATACGGTCATGCCGGAAGCGACGTTAAGCCGGGAATGAAGGTCACGCAGGCAATGGCTGACGCATGGTTTGATAAAGACGTAGCGAAATTTGAAAGCGGCGTTTCGTCACTCATCACATCCCCAACAACTCAGGGGCAGTTTGATGCAATGGTGTCGCTGGCCTACAACATTGGCCTTGGTAACTTTGGTAAATCAACTCTGCTGAAAAAGCATAATTCCTGCTGCTACACCTGCGCCGCCGACCAGTTCCGGGTATGGAATCGCGCCAATGGCAAGGTCATGAACGGACTCACAAAGCGCCGCGCAGCTGAACGTCAGGTCTACATGTCATGAGGCGGCTGACTAACTGGTTCATCGGCGCGTGGCTATCATTTTGCTCGCTGATTCAGCTCTGGCCTGACGCCATGGTTCATGTGTGGGCCTTCATGCCTGAAGACCTCAGGTCTGCCATTCCGCCGATTGCGGTAAAGGCGATCAGCTACAGCATCCTTCTTGCCTCGCTGTTTGGAAAAATGCACAGCATGAAGAAAGAGATTAAGGCGCTGAAAAATGACCAGAATTAAGTTAATTCTAATCGCCATAGGCGTCGCGGTAATCATTGCTGCATCTGGTTATGGCGCTGGATACATGAAGGGATGGTATGCGCACAGCGAAAAAGTTAATCGTGACGCAGAAAAGCGCAGGCAGGAGGTGCAAAGCAAGCGGGCTAAGTCCACGGCGCAATCTCAGCAAGTGCGCGTTGTGACTGAAACCAAATACAAAACCATTTACCGTGACGTGGTGAAATATGTCTCCGACCCGAATCGTAATGTGTGTGTTTTTGATGACAACTATCAGCGGTTGCGCCAACAATCCCTCGACGCCGACGCCTCCATCGGCAGAGATGCTGGGTCAGGTGTGCGAATTGTCGAAAGTGGCGCCAAAAAATAGCGACGAAAGTATCGTTATGGAGAACCAGAACACGGAGTGCGCCACAAAAAGAAAGATGACGATTTACGACTGGCAGGATTGGTATCGCGATAACTTCCAATAAAAAAGCCCCGTAAGGGGCTTTGTTTTAGAAAATGCCAAGGTCAATCTCACGCATAAAGCGCCTCCATTTTGTACCCAAACATGGTCGCATTCTGATGCTCAACACTACCAGCAAACGCCAGATAGCGGCGACCACGGTTGCTGGTGATGATGTAGGCTGCTGGTTCTCCAAGCCTCGGGACATGATAATCGCGCCGGGCAGGTTCGTGTAACTCCACCATGTCGATTTCAATGCGTGGCACGGGGTCTTGTATTGGCATCACTTCACCTCCCCATTCAGTTCATTAACAATTAATGTTGCATAGCCAGCGATGTCTTTCCAGCTATCGTCGTATGTCGGGTCGCCATTCAGGATGCGACCAATTTTATGCTGAATCATGTCGAGCGCTTCCTTCTGGCTCGCCGTCAGGTTATTCCAGCCCTCCGCGTCATGCATAACTCGTTTCAGAGATCGCATGATTTCTGCGCCGTCTTTGAATTTGCCATAACGGCTGCCGCGCTCGGTGATGAGGGCTTCTGTTGAGATGATGCGCCAATTCAAGTCACCATCAGTTACTGGCTCACGATGGGCGATAACAATATCGCCAGCCTTTTCGATATCCTTATCTCGCCCTGCATAATCCGCGCTGAGGTAGTGGATTTTGCCACTGGTTGCTGACTTCACAGCAAGAACGGCATCTTCATGACCATTAAAATAATCAGCACTTCCTTTCAGGTATTTGTATTTCATCACTCCACCCTAAACGTAACTTTGTTTTTCTCATCCACGCTGAAGTGCTCACGCACAAACGCATACATTTCTTCAGCACTCCATTCACGCATTGCTACATAGCAGTGCGCGTAATATCTGACATCTCGCAGGCTTAACGGCTGGCGCTTAGCGATAATATCAGTCAGTACTTCCAGTGGTTCTTTGCGTTGTCTCGCCATTGTCGCTCTCCTGTGAAATCATCTTGACTAATCTACGTCAATTAGTCAATACTAGGTGTTGTAGATTATAACATCTTAATGCGAGTGATGTGGATATGAACTTTATTGACTTGTTTGTTTACGAAAACGGCAAGCTTTACTGGAAGGTTAAGCCGTCAAACAACGTAAAGGCTGGCGCAAGGATTGGGTGCCTGGAGCCAACGACAGGTTATCGAAAGGTAAAAGTAAAATACACCCAGACATATGAGCACAGGATTGTTTGGGAGCTATTTAACGGACCAATACCGGAAGACATGGAAATTGATCACATCAACCACATCAGAGATGACAACCGAATAGAGAATCTCAGGCTTGTTAACAGGAGAGAAAACACGAGAAACAGTTCAATCAGGAGCGACAACACCAGTGGTGTTGTTGGTGTTTGTTTTGATAAAAAGCGCGGCAAGTGGTACGCGCAAATAGTCTTAAACGGAACAAGGCTGCACTTAGGTCGCTTTTCAGAAAAGAGCGAAGCAATAAAGGCCAGACTTGAAGCTGAAATGAAATATGGTTTCCATGAAAACCATGGAATCAATAGGCCAAAAAGAATGATAAAAGGTGGTGTGGAATGAAAAAGTGGCAGGAGGTGACAGAAGTTCATAAGCGCGATTGCAGGGAGACTCTGCAAATGCTTAATGTGCCAGAGTCAATCATTAAATCTATCGAGCAGCGCATTGATCTGGCTGCTATGGAGGCCGCCCATGAAGCCGAGGAAGCGCAAATGTTGTCATGGATGGACAGAACTCTACCGGGCGTTTTACATCGTGGTAAGACTACCGATTGAAGATGATGACGGGTATCTGCACAACCATAGTCAGGTGCTCAAATATTATGGCGTTCACTACAAAGTGCTGATGGAGAGAAAAAATGAATACTGATCAGGTGTACGAAAAAGAGTTGTTGAACAAGCTGGAGGAACTCGACCGTACTCGCGCCTGGGTTGAAAGCGAATTGCGCGAAGTTCGCAACCGCATGCAGCGGCAGGTTAACCGCGAAATTATCGAATGGCGCGAAGGGCGCCCGCATTTCAGCAATATTGGTGAATGGGTGGCGAAATGAAACCAATGATGAATGATGACGGGCTGCTTGAGTGCGCCCACTGCGGATCAATGGATGTCAGAGTTGAAACTGATGATGGGTGGCGATACATTGAATGCGGCGAATGTGAAATGCGAACGGCAGAATATCGCAATGACGAATCCATGCGCAGGAGATGGAATACCAGAAATGGCCACCTCTATACCGCTGACGACTACAAACAGGATGCAATGGAGCGCGCAAATGGACTTTAAAACGCAAATACTCACGGTGATAGAGCGCTGTGGTGGCGCAACCAATGCCATGATACGCAAGCAGACTGGCATGACAAACCGAGCCAGCGTTACAGGTTATCTGATTGAGCTGGAGGGTATGGGATTTATTATTAAAGAGGAAAGCGTCAGCTATGGCAGGCGCTGCTTTAAGTATTTCCTCAATCCCGATAATACCGCGCTCGATTTGGCAATTCAGACTTACCTTGAGGCGAATCCGGGACGCAAGAGCAAGCAGATAGCGGAGGCTGTCGGCGTCAACTACACCATTCTCAAGGCACGCATGCGCTATCTGGCAAGCATTGGTCAGGTTGACCGTGAAATGCTTCCCGGCGGAGCGTGGAAATATTACTGGCAGGAGGTCATTCCGTTTGGCATGAACCGTGACAGGATGATGTTTGAAAAGCTGCTTGCCGGGGCGCGTCAGTCATGTGGGCGGTAAAGCATAAATCAGGAACCGTGCTGTTTGTCACCAACTGTGAACGCACGGCCAATAATCGCAGAGAGATGGGGTGGATAGTGGAGGAAGTGGATGTGAGCAAACCAAAAAGCGCATTAATTAAAATTACATGGCATGACGACACGGTTAGCCAGTGGCATGCAGATTCATTCAGAGAGGGTGAGCACTCCATTGAAATGAATATTGGTGGATGCATTGTTTGCATCCCCTGGAGGTTATACAAAGATGGCGAAGTTAAACATTTGGATGTGGAGTCGTAAATGAAACTACAACTTAGCGAAATAATGGAAGCAACAGTCAGTGAACTGGAGGATATCGACATGACGCTTGCCTTTGAGATTGAGGCTATTGAGCGCCAGCTTTCCGGGAATCATGATGCGGGCAGAGTATGGAAGGAGAAGGCAATGAAAGCGCGCGACCATATGAAGCGCACCCGCGCGCTGGTTCGCACTCGCCTTGATAAGCTCTACTACGGCGAAGAAAGAATGTTGCACGGCGCCATTCTGGCTGAAATCCGCAAAACGATGCCTATCGGTAAGTTCATGGATGCCGTAAACCGCGCAAAAATTAACTGCGGAATGTTAAATAAGAATAGTCCTCAATAAATTCTTTTCCGTGGCTGTTACCTTGCACTCAGGAGGTAGCAGCCATGCCAATCATACTGATATCATTCTTTGCTACTCTTTTCGCTTTTACCGCGTCTCCGCTTTACCTTCTCGCGTCCGTTTCGTGGTGCATATTCATGGTGTGTTATAATCCGGGCATAAAGTAAGCGCGGAGAAAGGTCATGATTGTCAAAATTGGCGACAAGTGGGTCGTTAAATCCAAGGATGGCTCGCACCAGTTTGGCGAGTACGATACCGAAGAGGCGGCTAAAAAGCGCCTTGCTGAGGTGGAGGCATTCAAGCACATGAATAATAAATTACAGGTTAACATCCTGTATACCATCAATTCGGCCAGCAACATCAGTGAAAAAATCATTGATGGCGACCAGCACTACGTCATCAAGAATGTCGTGCCGGTGGTAGATGATATTGTCATGAATGGCGGTCTGTACCCTGGCGATGAGATTAAAAAATCATTCCATGGGCTTGACGGGAAACCAGCGCCGTATGACCACCCGAAGATTGACGGTAAATATGTGTCGGCCAACATGACGCGAGCGGCCAATCAGTTCAGTGTTGGTGCATGGATTGAGAACTCATCTCATGACGGCAGCAAGGCGCTGGTAGACCTTTATATTAACAAGGTGGTAGCTGAGCGATCTGATAAAGGCAGGGAGTTACTATCGCGTATTGATGGCCTCAAAATTAACAGCGCCGATGCTGAACCTGTTCAGGTGTCTACCGGTCTGTTACTCAACCGCGAGCAGGCATCAGGAACCTCTAAGGGTAAAAAATATTCCTGGATTGCCCGAAATATGGAGTGGGACCACCTCGCCATTCTTCCTCCAGGGGTCCCAGGGGCTGGAACACCAGAAGATGGTGTTGGCATTTTTGCCACCAATGGCGAAGACATTGAGCGCGTCGTGGTTAACCTTGAGGAATCGGCTATTCCAGACGAAAGTGCAAACAAAATCAAATGGTGGCAGCGCGCCATCAATCGCCTGACTGGCAATCAACTGTCATTCACCGATATTACCGAGCAGCTCCGCAATATCATCAAGGCCGAGATGCCAGCCGACTCGTGGCCTTACATCGTCGCCGTTTATGATAATTACTTCGGCGTTGAGATTGACGGCACCATTTATATGCAGTCCTACATCGTCCGTGAGGATATGGTAGAATTAGTCGGTGAACGGGTTAAGGCTGTTTATAAGACAGAGCTTGAACCGGTAAAAACAACTCAAGGGGAAATCTCAATGACTAACGAGGAATTACAGGCTGTATTAGCCGATGCCCTCAAACCGGTTCAGGAATCGTTGACCGCAGTCAACCAGAAACTGGCCGATGTGGAGGCGCAAAACAAAACCCTACGCGACCAGCTGCAAGCCAATGCTGCGCAAGAAGAGACCGCAATGCGCACCGCCATTATGGCTGAGCTGAAGTTGCCGGAATCTGCTGTTAATGCGCTGACTGGCGAAGCACTGCGTGAAACCTATGCACTCACCAGTAAAGCGGCTCCGATTTCCGGCGGGTTCCAGCCGAACCGCGCCGAAGAAGATTTTGATATGGAGGCACCTGAATAATGGCTACTATCCGTTATGGCACCATCATCGGCGGCCCGGCCCGCAAAAATGACCCGCAGATTCGTGAAGGCATCATGAAGGCAGCGTTGAAGCCGGGCGCACTGGTTGACTTCAATACTGCCGATGACAAAATCATCGCACACGCTACCGCTGGTGGTCAGGGTTTCCCTTATGTGCTCCAGCATAACTACCTCGGTGGTGGTGATGTATCTGAAGATGTTCCCGCTGACGCTACTGGCATGGCTGTGCAGTGTGAATTTGGCGTCACCTATCACGCACTGGTTGCTAAATCTTCCGAACTGAAGAAAGGCACTCCGCTGGCAAGTGATGGCTCCGGCGCGTTAAAGGTTGCAGAAGCAGGTGAAAATATCCTGTTTTATGCGTATGAAGCCTACACCGTAGCATCTGATGGCGATGAACTCGTTGCAGTTCGTCGCGCTGGCAATGCTGCAATGCCTGCGGCGTAAGGAGCCGAACAATGGAAAAGATTATCTTTACGAAAGGCTTAATCACCAACTCGCAGGTGGTTAAAGAGCAATGGCGCCACCTGACTGTTGACCGCAAGGTTTTCATCAATGGTGAAAACGCTCTGGCGAAAGAGTACGGCGTAAACGCCACCGCACTGGTAACGAAAGACTACTGGCGCGAAGTGGACGACGTGACCACCCGTGTATTCCGCAACGAGTCCGGCATGGACATGATGGCCGACCTGATGACGCTAGCGACCAACATCAATATCGGTAAGACCGTAGCGATCAGCCGCATGGCCTCCGATGCTGGCAAGGTTGTGCGCACCATCTCCGGTCAGGAGCCTGAAGACCTGGATAAAACCCGCTATTCCTACAGTGGCGATGTAATTCCGATCTTCAAAACCGGTTATGGCCGAGAGTGGCGCGAGCTGATGGGTATGCAGTCCGAAGGTTTCGACCCTCTGATTGATGACCAGGAAAGCACCACCTTCAACCTGCGCGCAGACATGGCGGATTATCTGCTGGTCGGCGATGCAAGCCTGAACGTGAACGGCGTTTATACTGCCTACGGCATCACCAACCACCCGAACACCGTGCAGCTCAACCTAGGCCCCTCTGGCACTGGCGCGCTGAGCATCGACCTGCAAACGGCAACCCCTGATGAAATCGTTAAGTTCTTCAACCAGGATTTCCAGGCGGTTCTCGATGCGCAAAACGTGTTCGAGCCGGTTACTCTGTGGGTTTCTCCGTCTGTGCGTCGCTCATTCAGCCGCCCGTATTCCAACGCGGCAGGCTTCAAAGGCGGCACCATTGAGGATTATATCCTCGCATTCGGCAAAACCGGCAACGTTGGCCGCATCGCGTCTATCGGCACCAACTTCAAGCTGACCGGGAACCATTTTGTCGGCTATGTGAAGAATGCGCTGTATATCCGCCCTCGCGTCGCTCAGCCGGTATCTACCTATGCAGAGCCGCGTACCACGCCTCACGCTAACTTTAACTTTTTAACGTGGGCTGCTATGGGTTTGCAAATTCGCCGGGATTTCTCTGGCCGAAGCAAGGTGTTTAACGCATACGGCACGCAAACCGCGCTGTAAAAACAAAGGGGCGAAAGCCCCTTTTAACTATAAGAGGTTATCATGGCTAAATATGAAGTAATCGCCAGCGGAATCTTCGTCAAGGATAAAGATGGCCGTCTGCGCGAGCTTGCCATTGGCGACGTGATTGACGAATCGACTCCGCACATTGAGTCAAAACTTCGCCCGGTTAGTGAGAAAATTCTGGAAGTTGCAACTCCGCAAGAATCGCAGCCAAAGACGAAGAAAACCAAGTAAAATAAACCCGCAAACAAGCGGGTTTTTTATTGGGGGTTATCATGGCTGTCAGGTACGAAATAAACACAACTCCGGCTGACGGAGAAGTTTTGCTTAGCGAAACCATGTCAGCAGACTGGACTGCATTGCAGGTGCAGATTGTGCCATTAAATTCTTCCGGCGGTCATGCACCATTAACAAGCGGCTCTGTTTCCGTAATGGTGTCTCCGTTCGCGTCTGGTGATTTCTGGATTGACGTTAACAATAATAATTATTATGGCGTGGCATTGCGACTGAAAGTAATCAAGTCGCAGCTTCCTGCTGGCGTTGCATCCCTGAAAGTCCTGGTGTGGCGAGCTGATACCTCAGTGCCATCAAGTCAGGTTGTCGCGCAGTCCTACTCGGAGCTTGCCAATAAGCAGGGAAAGCTATTCACCGCATCGCGTCGCGTGACCGATGTTGCTGGCGGGGCCAACCTTGACAGCATTTTTATTACCGGCTCAAAGCAGGTCGTGTTCAATCAGCGCATCATTGGCTACACCGGTAAGGGTGTCATAGCATCCATTTACCGTGGGGCTGTAGCCACTGGCGGCACCGCTGCGGAGATTAACAACCCAAATGATGTTGCTCCCCATGCTGCAACGGCACAGCTTCTGACTGGCTCTACGGTTACAAGCATTGGGCAGCTGACGGTGGCCGCGACCTATAGTGAAGGGAACGCATCTAATCAGTGGCAGGGCAATTCACAGGCAAAACTCGGTGAACAGGTTATCATGGCGCCTAATACTACCTACCTGTTACGCATTACATCCCTGGATACTGCGGCGCAAACTATCAATGCTTACGTTTCGTGGTTTGAGGATGACGCTTATCTTCCGTGATAAAAGAAAAGCCCCGACAGGGGCTTTGTTTACTTATGGTCGCGAAGTTGAATGAGATTATCAATCAGCCGCTGGATTGCGGCATTATCTTTAAATGCGATGTAAATTTCAGACTCATCAGTATCATTAGTTTTATCGCCAGGAATGCCGCGATTTATGGTATTCGCAAAAGCTATTAACTTTTCTCCATTGCAATAGCCAAATTTAATGCCAACGTAACCATCGCCAAGACGGGCAACTTTTGAGCCATCTTTCTGAGTAAAAACACCATTCTTTTTCATCACTAAATCCTCATTGGCATAACGATAACTTTTGCAGTCTCGCCAGTAGGCGCACTGATGTTTGCGACGGCGGCGCTGGTGTTGCCATTCAACTCAAATAGCACCGCTTCAAATTTCGGGTTAAACAACTTCGCCAGCTTCTCAACATCTTCCAGGTATTTGGCATTAAAGCCAATCTGTTCCGCTGGTGCGGTCTGCTTAGGAATGACGCGATCAATATCAGGGAATCGGCCATTAATCTCAGAGCAGATACCTGCGCCTACCATGATTTCATGCTCGTCATGGTAAGTAACAATACCTGTTTTGGTGTCCAGTAGCGCATGCGCATAACGCTTAGTTGGCGACTTGCTTACCGATACGATGACGTTACTTTTTATCTTGTTTTCGTGCTTACTGGCAATCATGGCGCGATGACCGTCAGTTGACGCAATGCGACCATCAGGCATGAAGCAGATTCCGTTCAGGTAGTAGCGCACATCGTTGCGCGCCTGAAATATTAATGCTGATTCAAGTAATAGTTTGTTGATTTTTAGTTTCATCACTTCACCTTTATCATGTGTTGTTTTGCAACCTTCAGGCATTCATCGAAAATCTTGCCATTCTTTTCACTCTGGTTGCTCCTGTAGTGGGTAATTGCGGCCTCTATAGCCGCGTTGTCGATGCCTGGCAGTTTTTCGCGCAGGTTTTTCTCTATGAATTGCTCGGGGTTCATTAAACTGACCTCATGAATGCTTTAATGAATTCCGCTGCGACTTGCGGGACGATGGCATTGCCATAACCGCGCAGTCGTCCCACCCTGGCGGGAATCCCATTAGCCAGCGGGAATGTGCCGGGCTCAACTGGCCGGAACTTTCCATCCCGGCATCCGAGCCAGTCAGCATCTGACCAGAATCCGTGATGCGGATTGGTTGCGTTATCGCTGCAAAATCCTGCAGACGCTGTTGTATCTTGCTCCCGTCCTTCCGATACATAGTTAGTGCGTTTTCTGGTGCAGCAGCCCTGTCGTTGCTGTTCGCAGTTGGGCTGGGCAATGCGGCCAGCTTCGCCTGTCCGGGTAGCTTCAGGCATATCTTTCTGTCCTTCCCGCTGTAGCAATGCGTGCTGCCAGTTGTGTCGTTCACTATTGGTGTCGCCCAGTTGCATCGCGCCGAAGAAAAGTCTGTCGCGTTTGTGTGGTGCACCGACGCTGCACGCTGGCAATACTGCCGACCCGCAGGCGTAGCCTTTGTCTTCCAGGTTAAGGAATACAAAATCGAGCCAGTGCTTTCCAATTGCTGCCGCAACCTGCTCTCCAAACAGCAATTGAGGCTTGCACTCTCTGATGAGCCTGAGAAATGCTGGGGCAAGGTGCCGCTCGTCGTCAAATCCGAGAGACTTACCGGCAACGCTAAACGGCTGGCAAGGTGGTGATCCTGTCCAGAGCTGAGTGCTTGCTGGTATTCCAGCCAACTGGAGTGCAAGGGGCCACCCTCCGATTCCGGCAAAGAAGTGACACTGTGTAAATCCTTCCAGGTCTGAAGGGGTGACTTCGGTGATTGATCGTTCATCGACATATCCGTAAGGAATTAGTTTATTGTTAATTAACTCTCGCAGCCACGCCGCTGCACTTGCGTCCCATTCGTTGTAGTAGCTGGCTGTCATCACAGCTTCTCCAGAATAGCCAGAACTTCACTCAACTCAGCGGAAGGAAGGCGCAAAAATTCTTCTGTCTCCTGTGCCACATGACCCTCAGCGACAACCATATGGTCTGCTTCTTTCAGCAACTGAATCAGGCGGTCAATCGGCTTAACTTTTTTGGCCTTGAGCGTTTTAGCCGTCACCTTATCTTTGCCCTGCGCTTTCGCTTCCTCAACGGCGGCATCAATAACGTTAACGGCATCATCGCCATGCTCACGTGCGACCGCAACGGCGTTGGCATAGCTGATTTGGCCTGCATTGATACGCTGCTTGATGGCATCAGGTACATCACCAAGTGACAGGTGCATTTGCACATCAGACACAGAGCGCCCGACCTTCTTGGCGATTTCTTCATTCGTCCACCCGAACCCTTTGAGGCGCACATAAGCCTTTGCACGCTCAAGCGGGTCGAGTTGCTTGCCCTGACTTGAAGACACCATGAAGGCGATTTTATCCGCCTCATCGCCGGTGAAGTCTTTGCACTCAATTCGCGCAATTGGCACGCCGCGCTCAATGGCACGCAGTGCTCCAAGGTAACGATGCTGGCCGTCAAGAATCTTGATGCGCTTTCCGTCGGCATCAGGAATAACAGTTAACGCCGGGATTGGCTGTCCTGATTCCCAACACTGCGCGAAGTATTCAACGTGCTGCTCATCGGCTTCGCGGATGTTGTACCCCGGCTCAAGGTAAAGCTGGTCGACAGGGACCTGATAACCTTTGTTGACCACGATTCCGCCGCGAGTTTCTTTGTCTGAGTAAATTTTTCCGAGAGATGTCATCTTTCCCTCACTTTGATAAACAGATTGCACTGGCAATGGCGAATCCGATAACGATTAACGCCAGCTTGATTTTGAACTTATCCCACGCCTTCAGGTCTTCTTTTCGTATTTCGTGGCGGATCATTGGGGTTCTCCGAGTGCTTTTGCGATTGCGGCATAGGCCTTGCTCAAGGCAGTGGCATTCCTTTTTGTTGGCGTAGTGAAGACTACAAGCATCTCCAGAGCCTCCAGCAATTCCGGCGCAGCGGCCATCATTCGTTGGTTGGCAACTTGAACCTCAACTTCAGGGTCAAACTCAACCCAGCCGACAGGAATAATCACTCCATAAGACTGGTCGTCATCTGTTGATTTTGGCCCTATTGCCCTGCTGTTATCTCCAAACCACGGCCCCGGCGTACCTTTGAATTCATTCATCCTCATCACCTCTAACATTTATTGTTGTTTCTACGTCATCACTATAGCGACACCCTCAATCTACGTCAACACTTTATGATAAAATTAAACCAACAACACTCAACCCGCGCTGTTCCGTGCTGAAAAACGTAAGGCGGCGAAATTGGATATAGCAATCGGCGTTATCGTCATGGCGCTTTCGCTGGTTCAGGTGTACAGATGCTGGAAGTTCATCATTCGGAGAATAATTAATGAGAGACGCGCTTCAGCACGCCGCAAACCAGATAATTAGTGGCACTGTCGGCCAGGTAATCGACAAAGCCGGTTACACATCCATCGGTACAGGTCTTGGCCTGAAGGTGGCAGAGCAGACGCCGGTCGCACAATCATACATTGCCTCAATGATCCCCCATTCGATTACCGAGTGGGCAGCGGTAGCCTCTATACTTGGCGCGCTGTCACTGGTGGCAAAAAACCTTTTTGAGATGTGGTGGAAGATTCGGGAGAGCAAAAAGAATGGCAGCACCGACAGCAAGTGAACTTGTCGCCGCCATGGCGTCAAGAGGCGTGACTATCACCACAGCAGACGCAACGGGAATCCTGTGTCTGGTGGCGAGCATCACAGAGTGTCTTGAGCTTAATTACCCTGAAGACACATGTAGGCAGGATGCAATTCTGCTATGGGCCTCAATCCTTATCGCCTCAAATACAGCCGGAATATACATAACCAGCCACCGGGCGCCATCTGGTGCGTCGCAGTCATTTGGCTATGGCAGTAAGCCGTGGATGGCCCTTTACAATCAGATGAAGCTACTCGATACGGCAGACTGCACAGGCGACCTTGTGGAAGAGCCTGATGGGGCAGCAAAGCCGTGGTTTCGTGTTGTCACCGGGAGTAAGTGCAGATGAAAACGTCAACATTAACTGTAAATATCGCAATCCGTAAATGGTGCATGCCGCTGCTGGTTATTCTGGTATTGCTGCGCCTTCCTGTTCCGCGCTGGATTTATACTCTTGAGGCCGCACCATGTCAGCGATAGCGAGATGGAGCTATACGCAGCCATGCACAATCTGGCGGCTTACTGGCAAGGATAAGTATGGCAAGCCAACATTCGCCGCGCCAGAGCCCATCATGTGTGATTATGGCTTCGATAAGAATCTGACCACCGGCACAGCTGGCAATGAGATTGCACAGAAAAACACATTCTGGACGGAATACCAGGATGCGTCTGTTGGCGACTTCATCATGCTTGGCACCATTACCAGTGCTGACCCTTTGGCTGCCGGAGCTGACCAGATTAGAAGCGTCGTGAATTACGGCAATACACTAAATCGCAACGACCTTCCTGATTTTGCGCTGGTAACGGGGTAATGTATGGCCGCCAAAATGAGAGGTATCCAGCAGGCGATTAAGCGTACCCAGCAGATAGTCGGTGAGATTACTGGTGAGAAGGCGGTATCAGCAATAAAAGCCGCCAACCACATCATCAGGACTGAATCGGCCTCCATGACGCCAGTAGCCACGTCAACGCTGATAAATAGCCAGTATGACACCGTTGAGGTTAATGGCACTCGCATAACTGGCAAGATTGGGTATTCCGCTAATTACGCCCTGTATGTCCATAATGCACCAGGTAAATTGCTTGGCACGAATACGCCGCGCACAGGACGGCTCAAAGGAAAGGGTAACGTGTGGGATAAAAGCGGCGAGCCTAAATTCCTTCTCAAGGCTGGCGAAAACACACGCGAACTTGTCGATCAGGTAATTAAAAAAGAGATGACGCTAAAATGAGAGATATGCTTGAGCTTGTTGACCAGTACCTTAGCGATGCCGGTCTTTATGATGGGTGGACTTCTCAGCTTGAGTTCTGGAACGATACCGAAGTTGGCGCAGATCGGTTTATGGTGCTGCAATCCAATGGCGGCACGAACGTAAGCAAAGACCTCAGCAATGATTATTATTTTTCGCTCTATGTTGTCGGCCAGCAGGGCCAGTACAACATCGAAGAAACAAAGGCAAAAGCGCTTGATGTCATCGCATACATCAAAGAGCATCCAGTTGATAGTTGTATTGGAATGATTCAGTTGCAGGCGCCGCTTGGCCGCCCTACGCTTACGACAGAGAAAAGGCCTGTTTATGAATTGTTGCTGAGGGTTGTTTTTGGTGAGTGATGGTTCCCGCGACAGGATTCGAACCTGTAATCATCCGATTATGAGTCGGGTGCTTTAACCAGTTAAGCTAAACGGGAATTTGGTGCACCATACTGGATTCGAACCAGTTACCGATTGCTTAGAAGGCAATTGCTCTATCCTGATGAGCTAATGGTGCGTTGTGTTGTGGTGAGTGGAGTCGAACCACCTTCCATCAGTGCGCTGCTGATTGGGTTACGCGCATCCTGCGGTTACTTATCCGGAATCTTCACCGCAAAACTATTCCCTAGCTCGCCGTTGAGCTTCACCACAACGATAAACCAACTCACTTAACCACATGAATCGTACAACTCAAAGGTGGTAAATTGATTTACCTGTTGTGTGCCGGGATTCCACCGGCTCCCATCTGTTTTTTAAGACACTCATATATCGTCTGGTCTTGTTGTGGTGGCCGGTGCTGTTCTCCGGCGTTGCCTACCCTTAGTGAATCGGTTTTTCCGCTCGAGTCCGGAAAGGCATGGGAAACCGCCCACCCTAAACCATCGCATCAGCCTGCGCATTCACCACAACGGAAAGAGCACTCATTGCATCGACCAAACAGAATCGTCTTTTCGATTATGACTCTACTTTAACGGTTGCTCTGCTGCGCTAACCCAATGCTCTTACCTGTTGTGTGCCCATTATTAATCACACCGGGCCAGTGCGCCGAATTCATTGACAAGGAGTCGGAAGACCTTGCTGGTGTTTAGCCGTTAGGCTACTGCCAGATACATTTCTTCGTTTGCATTTATCTTTGTGGTCAGTTTCTAAAAACCCGCAAAGTCGCCACGAAAACTATCGGAAAGAGCGCTTTAAGCCTTACCACATCTACTTTTGCGCATAAGTCGTCACCTGTGCGGGGATGTCCCCTGAAGCTACTTAACAGCGCTCTTACCTGATAGTTGCTGGCGTCTCAAATTAACAGTAAATCCGAATGCCACCTGTCAATCTTCCTGCATTCTGCGACCAGCAAGTTAAATCTACACCACCAATCAAAAGCTGTCAACATGATATAATGCGATTGTTTAGCTAAACAGAGAGGATTCTAAACATGGCTATTTGTGCAAATGATAACGGCATCATCACAGGTCGCCAGTCGCTCATCGAGCTGGCTGATGGCTGCTGGGATGCTGTACCAGCAGAGGAAGATTGGAAGTTTTTTGCTCCAATGACCTCAAAAGGCGTCGACTTCAGCCCAAGCACCACTACCTCAGAGGCTGATGATGGCGATGGCTTTGTTGCGACGCTGGTCACTACCGCAGACCTCACCATTTCTGGTGATTTTGAGGTTCGCAAGGCTGATAAGGCTGATGAGTATGGCGTACATAACCTCATCAAATACTTTGTCACCGAAGTAAAAGCTCGTCGTCAGCCTTCGCTGTGGGTGCGTCAGACCACCGGTAATACCGTTGTTGTTGCCTACTGCAACATTACCGCTCTGAGCTACGATGGCGGCACCAACGACATTATCACCGGCTCAGTTGAATTCAAGCCATATGATGGCTCTACAGTTAACGTGTCAAGCATCGAAGATTTGACACTGACAACTGATATCAGTGCAGACAAAAGCGTTGCCACTAACGGCACTCTGACGCTCGGTCCGGTAGTTGCGGCTGGCGGTGTCGCGCCTTATACCTACCAATGGTATAAAGGCACTTCGCCGATCAGCAGTGCTACTACCAACACGTTCACCAAGACCACTGCTGCCGAAGGTGATGCTGGTACGTACTTCTGCCGCGTGATGGATTCGGCAACCAGTCCTGATTACGTTGACTCCACCAAGTGTATTGTTACCGTTACGCAATAAAAAAACCCCCGAAAGGGGGTTTATTCTGTTCTGACATATCTAAAAAACAACTTATCTTGAGATATCATCTTTAATTTGCCATCTCGCTCCATTCTTCTTGCTATCCTCCGCATGTTACCATGCGAAGATTTAAATTTATGGACATAAATCCAGCCGTAATATTCAATCATTTCGTTCACATGGCTTTCTTTTTTTATTTTATGGATGGCTCTCATTATCACGCCTTCCTCGTCTTATTTTTAATCGCCCACAAAATCAGATTAGCCATAAACTCAGATCGCTTTAAGTGAATGGCAATCGCGTAATTAATGTCAATGCACTGTACGGCATAGGCGGATATGACATCAGCATCTGTTTGGTCAACCACCATTGGTTTTCTCCCGCAACATCATACACACTCATCAAGCTGACGGCGCAACATGCATAGCGCACCGCGTGGCATTGCCTGGCGACTCACACCGTCGAAAATCTTCCGGTTGAGGTAATTGGTCACTCGCGGCCTGATAGCCTGCCAGCACGCCTTAATGCTGCCATTTACCGGGCGGCGCTCGAGCATGGCGAACTTTGCAGATAGTTCCAGCGTCACCAGTGCATCAAGGTATTGCTCGCAGGCATAGCGATTTTCGTTATCCATCATCATTTACCATGGTTCTCATGAAAATCATACTTAACCTCCGCCTTTCTCCTTGCTTCAGCGGCCATATTTAAGTCAGAAAACAATCCAAGATGAATCTTTACGCCATCAACTTTTATGTTTGAGGCCCATTTTTTATGTTGTTTATCCCATGAAACACCAGTAACACCTGATTTGTTTGTCACCCTGAACTTCATGTTGTGATTATTCTCTTTTGGAGTGACAAGCCTGAGGTTATCTATCTTATCGTTTGTTTTTTTGTGGTCTATATGATCAATCTGCATTCCGTCAGGAATTTTCCCATTATGCATTTCCCAGATGATGCGATGAACAAGATACTTGACGCCATAGATTCCAACAATCTTATATCCATTGCCTCCTACCGCCTTCACCTCGCTTCCGATTTTCACTCTGTTTGAGGTTCTTATCTTCCAGTAAATAGCCCCATCGCAATAATAAAAAATATCTGACCAATCATTTATCTTCATCGAATGTCACCCCTACCATTGCAAGTAATTTTTTCGCCATCAACTCGGCCTCATCATAGGTAAACCCGCAATCAACGTACAGGTCAATGTAAAATCTCAAATCAGCATCAGTCTCGTTCATATGTCAAACCCTTAATCACCTTATGCTTTCAATCTACGTCAGTCTTGCGTCTCCTGTCAATGGTATAATTACGTCATTATGAAAACAGGATTTAGACATGAGACAACGCACACCGCTAACAGAAATCGGAGAGATGCGCATCTCCCTGGCTGACAAGTCTTTTTTCTTCAAACCATCATTTGCGGCGATGAATGAGCTTGGCTCACCGAAAGAGATTGTCGAGATGTACGCTACGCTTAATGGCTATGAATACGCGGCCATACTCGGCGCCATTCAATCAATGCCATATGGCGCGCAGATTCAGGTGGCAAAAATCCTGTCACGTCCTGCCTATGGCAAGAAAGTGCTCAGCGCCGCCTGCCTCATCATGCAGTCCTGTTGCGATGATGATATCTCGGTGCTCATTGGATCATGGAAGCCGACTCCGCGCGGTGTTAAGTACGTCACCGGACGAATGCCAGTAAATGACATTATTATTATTGCTCGAAACCTGATGGAGCATGGCATCATCGGCAAGTCTCCGCTCAAGGTTCCTCAGCGCTCGGAAAACCAAAAGCGCACAACCAGTGAGTTGAGAATGTCGGATTACATCATCTCTGCTCGCACTCATTTCGGAATCACCCGTGAGGAAGCCGAAGACCTGACCATGACCGAGTATCAGCAGATGATAAAATCAAAATACCCGGAACCGGAAGGCATGACGCGCGAGCAGTATGATGCGTCTTATGAACGGGCCAAACTGAATAAACAGAAACTGAAAGAGAAAGCCGCCAGAAAGGCCGCTAAAAACAAAGGAGCAAAATAATGGCAGAAGAAGTTGGCGGCATTGTCTATGAGGTTGGCATTGACACATCTCAGTTAGCAGCTGGCAGTCGTGAAATAGAGTCGATGCTAAATGACCTCAGCGGAAACATGGGGCGGCTCGAGGCCAGTGTAAACAGAACGGAGCGCTCTATAAGCTCAATGGAAGGAACCATGTCGAGCCTCACTGGTGTCGCAAAGGGATTGCTTGCAGCACTTTCCGTGCAACAGGTCGGGGCCTATGCTCAGGCGTGGCAGGATATGACTAACAAACTCTCTAACGCCGTGAGAGACTCGGTTCCGCCGTTTGAAACCCTTGCCGATGTAACTAATCGTGTTTTTGATATCGCGCAGAAAACACGCTCAGGACTGGATGCAACGGCCACCTTATATGCCAGGCTGGAGAGGTCTACCAGAAGCTATGGCGTAAGCGTGGAAGACCTGACAAGGCTGACAACAATAATCAATCAGGGTTTTGTTGTATCCGGCGCGTCAGCTGAGGAGGCAAGCAACGCAATTATCCAGCTCGCACAAGGCATGGCGTCTGGCGCCCTTCGAGGAGATGAGTTCAACTCAGTAAACGAGCAGGGCAACCGGCTCATGATAGCTCTTGCCGACTCTCTGGGTGTTGGCATCGGTGAGCTTAGAAATATGGCCGCCCAAGGCAAATTGACAACGGATGTCATAGTCAATGGCCTCCTGTCGCAGGGAGATAGTATTGGGAGAGAGTTCGCCAAAACAACTTCTACCATCAGCCAGTCTCTGGAGATAGCCGGAAATAACGTTGCAAGATTCTTTGGGGAAAACGCAACCGTAAAAACAGGCGTAAAAATATTTAGCGATTCAGTGATACTGGCCAGTGAAAATATTCAGGCTCTCGGTACAGCGTTAACCATTGTGGCTGGCGTAATGGGGAGCCGTTATGTTGGCGCGCTGGCAATGTCCACTGCCGCGAAAATATCAGATATAGCAGCATCAAGACAGCAATTGATCGCCGAGAATCAGCAGGCACAGTCAGCGCTTGTTGCTGCAAATTCAGCGCAGAGGAAGGCTTTAGCTGATAAAGAGGCAGCGCTATCATCTCTGGCGCTTGCTCAGGCTGAATATAACGTAGCAAAAGGCAGTGCAGCCGAGATGCTGGCGCTTGATGCTTTGGTTGCAGCAAAATCAAGAGCGAGTGCCGCGTCACTATCCCTTGCTCAGGCTGAAAACGCACAGGCTGCCGCATCAGCGAGAGCAGCATCCGCGGCAAGCGCTGCATCGGTAGGAATTGGCCTTGCCAGAGGTGCGCTTGCATTGATAGGCGGGCCAGCAGGCGCGGCGATGTTAGCAGCGGGGGCAATATTTTACTTTTGGCAGAAAGCACAGCAAGCCAGAGAAGAAGCAATCCGCTTTGCCGATAGTCTGGACAAAGTAAACGACTCAATGAAGGCGATGAATAATACCCAACTCAGGGGGGTGATAGCTGACGCCAATATTTCAATTTCGGCTCAAAAGGATGCTGTGAGAAATCTGCAAAGTGAAGTTGATGCACTTCGTGAGAGGTATCTTAGCTTCACTCCTGCCGCGCAAGAGGTGGCTGAATCACTTGGTCAAGGGTCGCAATTTGCTTCTGAACAGGAAAGGGTACTCAATGAATTAAATAAAAAATCAAGAGATTTAGCTGACGCTCAGGAAAAACTAGCAAGAACTCAGGAAACGGCAGCCGAAGCAAGCAGGACCCTTACAAACAACATGCTCACGTCCATGGGTGTGCATGATGGTCTGATTGAGAAAGGTTCGACCCTTGAGAGAGTGCAGGGCGCTGTAGCAAGAGCATTTGGCCTGACTGCCGATGAGATAAACCGAGCAAATCAGGCAGGCCAAAACTTCAACCCAAAATCCTTGCAAGTGTCGCCCCCAACAGAAGAAGCTGACAAGATAATCCTCAATCTTGAGGAGCAAAACCAACTTTTAAAAATACAGGATGAAAGACAAAGGGCAGTAACAAAGGCGAGAATGGAGGCAGCTAAGGTAACTGATAACCCCAATCAGATAGCCAGAGCTGGTGAGCTTGCAGGGCAGATATATGATTTAAATGAGGCTGAGAAAGCAAGAGAAAAAGCGCAAAATGATTCTCAGTCAGCGGCCAACAAGGCAGCCACAGAGCAGGAGAATATCGCCAATAAACTTGAGCAGCTTCGCCAGAAGTCACTGCTTACCGCTGAAAGTACAAGAGAGCTTAGCCGCGAACAGTCAATACTGGCTGCTCAGCAATCCCTTGGCAAGGGGGCCACTCAGGAGCAGATTAATCTTGCCGGGCAATATGCGGCTAAGGCATGGGATAATGCCAACGCGATCAAAGCTCAGGCAGAGGCAGAGAAAAAAAGAGTCGAGGCTGTCAAGGGGTTCGCTGCATTAAAATCGCAGACATCCCCAATGTTTGCCGTTGAAACAAATTATCAGAAGGATTTAGCAGCGCTCAATGCTTACGCAGTAGCTTACCCGCAAAAGATAGCGGAGGTTGAGCAGGCTAGAGCAGCTATTGAGGAGCAATATCGACAGCAGCGCCTTGATGCCATGTGGCAGGAGTGGAGCCAGCAGAATGCGGCTACGCAAGCAGCAGCTGCTGCATTTGATGCTTTTGGGCAAACAGCAAGCAATGCCTTGACTGGTATTTTGACTGGCTCAATGTCTGTTAGCGAGGCGCTACAGTCAATAGGGAGCAATGTGTTAAATGCGGTTATTAACTCTTTCGTTCAGATGGGTGTGGAGTGGCTTAAATCGGTGATTGTGGGGCAGGCAGGGATGGCGGCAGCATCTGCCGCAACCGCAGCTCAGGCGGCAGGAATAGCAGCGGCAATGGCCCCGGCAGCGGCAATGACCTCGCTTGCCACGGCTGGCGCTAACGCAATCCCTGCACAGGCTGGCATTGTTTCCACCGTTGGTGTGGCTAAAGCCATGTCTGTTGCTGGAGCATTGAAAAATGGTGGCCCTGCACAGGCTGGCTCTATGTATCAGGTTGGCGAGAACAACCTGCCTGAAATCTTCCAGGCCAGCAATGGCAATCAGTACATGATACCTGGCGACAACGGAAAGGTTATCAGCAACAAAGACCTTAGCGGCGGTGGCAGTGGTATCATTATTTATAATAATGTCACCAATAACAGCAGCGGAGCAACAGCCTCATCAACAGCAAGAGATAATGGTGACGGCTCTGTTACAATTGAGACGATTGTGGCAGATATTAGCGAGGGAGGCCCGATAGCACAAGCGATCTCCAACCACACCACTGC
>ERZ791608.137-NODE-137-length-45511-cov-7.483985_pt1 | contig 45511 bp, 48 predicted proteins | sample MGYA00510276_ERZ791608 | MGnify/ENA primary metagenome ERZ791608 (study PRJEB30046, sample SAMN00791908) | human gut metagenome | study: EMG produced TPA metagenomics assembly of the A metagenome-wide association study of gut microbiota in type 2...
TGCATCCTACTAAATATGCAGAAGAACTGGTTAAGAAGATGGAAATGACTGGTGCTAAGGCATACTTGGTTAACACTGGTTGGAACGGTACCGGTAAGCGTATTTCTATCCGTGATACTCGTGGTATTATCGATGCTATCCTGGATGGCTCAATCGAAAAAGCTCCTACTAAGACTATTCCTTACTTCGACTTCGTCGTTCCGACTGAATTGCCGGGTGTTGATCCGAAGATCCTGGATCCGCGTGACACTTACGAATGTGCTTGTCAGTGGGAAGAAAAAGCTAAGGATTTGGCTGGTCGTTTCATCAAGAACTTCTCTAAGTTCACTGGAAACGAAGCAGGTAAAGCTTTGGTTGCTGCTGGTCCGAAATTGTAATTATAAGAATTACATAAGACTAAATAATCAGAAGGAGTCCCGATTTTCGGGGCTCCTTTTTTTGTTCCTTTTCCTAATCCTGTTACCTTTGTAGATAGAGACTTTACCATACTAATTATAAACGCTTATGAAAAAGTATATCTTATTTCCATTGTTTGCAGTGGCAGTCATGTGTTTCTCCTCCTGCCATTCTCAAAAAGGCCGTATGGACGACTTAAAGGACTTTGTGGAAAAGATCCAGGAGGAAGGGAAGGACTATACTCTCGACCAGTGGAAAGAAGCTAACGAACGTTTCCAGAAATTGCTGGATAAAATTAATTCCTACGAAGATTTGACCAAGGAGGAATTGGAAGAGATGGCTAAATTGCAAGGGCAGTATGCTGCTACTGTTTTTAAGAACAGTGGAAAGAGTATTATGGAGCAGATGCAAAAAGCTGGAGTTGCATTGGATAGTCTGGAAGAAGGTTTCGAGAAAGGAATGATTGAGAGTCAGGAGTTAGAGTAATATTTATCTAATAACAATAAACTATGAAACAATTGAAGACGATGGCAGGCTGTTTATGCCTTTGCCTCGCAGCAGGATGTACCTCTCCCGCTTCACAGCAGGAGAATGTAGCTGTTACCGAAGGAATGACTCAGTCTGATGCGGTGATTAAGACCATAATGGAGCGCCGTAGTGTGCGTAAATACAAACCACAGCCGGTTAATCGTGATACAATGCAGACGATTCTGAATTGTGGCATTAATGCTCCTAACGGACAGAACAAGCAATCATGGGCTATTCGGGTAGTGGATAATCCTGATTATATCAATGGCCTGACGGAAATCTATAAAAAGGCCAATCCTCAGGCAGCAAAAGATCCGAATTTCAAGAATATGTTCCGCAATGCCCCTACAGTTGTATTCATTGCCCATGACACTTCCTATGACATGTCTCAGATTGATTGTGGACTGTTGGGTGAGAACATGATTCTTTCAGCCTGGTCTATGGGAGTAGGTTCCTGTTGCCTGGGAAGTCCTGTCCGTTTTATGAACACGCAACCTGAAGCAACTGATTACCTGAAAAAGCTGGATTTTCCTGAAGGTTACCAGCTCTTGTATTGCATAGCATTCGGCTATCCGGATGAAAGTCCGGCAGCCAAGCCACGTGATACCCAGAAAATCAAGTTTATAGAGTAATCTGATTTTATTGTCTTTCTCCCAGATCGTCGTATGAACTTTGCAGGATCGCCTTACCGAGTTCCATACGGCGCAGGCTGGGGGCAGGTTCATCCACCAGTGTTTTTCCTGAATTGTTGTCCACCTGTGTTACTCCCGTACTGTCACGGAAAGCAAAGCCGTTGTTATAGGTGTAATAGGCAAAAGGATAAGTATATTCTTTCCCCAATACATTTCTGCTGAAGTTAAATTCCCGGTGATTGATGCCCAGCTGTCCCAGCAGGGTAGCAGCCATATCTGTCTGATTCATCAGTTTGTCAACAACAGCCGGCTGCTTAATTGCACCTCCCAGCCAGAGCATAGGAATATGATGAATACGCGGCGTGTTGTTCGGCTCGTTGATCGGATAATGGAAACCGTGATCCGGCAGACAAATAACCAGCAAGTCTTTCCATTGTGGCAACTGTTTTAATTTATCGATAAACTTCCCGAGACATTCGTCTGTAAAGGCGAAAGCATTGGGAATCTTTTCTTCCAGCCGGTGATAAGGTACCTCAAAAGGCTCATGGCTGCTCAGAGTCAGGAAAGCTGTGTGCCATCGTTGTGAGAGAGGCCGTTTCTTGATTTCATTATACAAGTATTCAAAAGTGATATCATCGTTCACTCCCCACGGATTTTGCCGTTCTTTCAGACTGAAATCCACATCTGCGGTAAGTTTCTGGTATCCGCTTCCGAGCAGATAACTTTTCATGTTTGTAAAGTTGATATCCCCTCCGTACAGGAAGTCTGTAACATATCCTTCCTTCACCAGTTTGCCTGCAATGGAAGGAAGTGTACGGCTTTTTGCCGGTATTTTCATGACAGAAAGAGTAGGGAAGCCCTGATAACCGCTAAACGTACAGATGGTTCCTCTGTCCGTACGGAAGCTGTTGGCATAACAGTTGGTGAAGAACACTCCTTCCTTCGACAGGCGTTCCCAGTTCGGACTTACCCCTGGTACTCCTCCAAGCGATTCAATGAACACCCCTCCATAACCTTCCACCAGAATGATCAGAATGTTTGGGCGGCGTGTATTGAGCAGTTCTACCATATTTTCTCCTTCTGTCGGATAAAGTCCTTCAAACAACTCTTTACGCTTCTCCTCGTCGAAGAAATCGAATTCTGACGCATAATTCTCAGTCTTTCCGGCGGAAGCCAGCAGACTGAAGGCCGGATTTACGGCTGAATGATTCAGAAACTCATTATTACAGAAGTATACCTGTCCGATATTGGCTGTTGATTCCGTTACACCTCCCCGGATGACAACAAACAACAGTCCGCCAAGTAGAATCATGCCGGCACTTCCCGTCACCCGACGGCTAGTACCAGCCAGTCTTTGAGGAGTCAGTTTGTATAAACCGGCCATCATCAGAGCTGATAAAAGCAGCATGATAAAGATGCGTAAGATAATGAATCCCGTAGAAACGCTTGCCAGTGCATTTTTCGGTGAATCCATATACAGGAAGATGGAAGCATCCAGCTTAAATCCCCAGAACGGATATAAAGCCATGTCTACAATGAAGATCAGCATGACCAGAAAGCTGATCAGCATATAATAGCCTGTCAGAATCTTCCGCAACGGGAATTGTCTGAACCAGATACTGATCAGGACTACAAGCCATGGGATTACCGTCAGATACCCGGCAGTAGTGGCATCAAGTGTGAATCCGTGTAAGATCACCCGTCCGAAATCTGCTGGAGAAACACCTTTTTCCACTGCGTCGTTATACAGCATGAACAATGGTTTCTGTATAAGAAAACACCCCAGTACCATTGCGAAAAAAGCAATCAGGTAAGCTATTCTTTTCTTCATAATGTCAGTTGCTTTATCATCCAGTTAATTATAAACGGCTGCTCATGTCCGGAATTTCTCCGTCAGTAGCAGCCGTTATGTTTATTTTCTTCCAAAGTCAGCCGGTACCTCTCCCCATTTTTCTGTTTCCCATTTAAGTAATGGAGTCGGGCATCCATTTTCGTGCAGCCACTTCTCAGCCCGTTCAATCAGCCTGAAAAGTTCCTCTGTACGATCATTCCGTTCCAGCTTCGTTTTGCATTTTTTCTGTTTTACCCAGTTCAGCGCATTGCGGCTGTCCGAATAAATAGGCATGTGCAGGTTCTTCTGTTTGAGCAATGCCAGTCCGTGTACAATGGCCAGGAATTCACCGATATTATTGGTTCCATACACAGGTCCGAAGTGAAAGATCTCTTCACCCGTCAGGAGATATACTCCCCGATATTCCATCGGTCCCGGGTTTCCGCTGCATGCTGCATCTACGGCCAGGCAGTTCAGATCGAATCCTTCCGGCAGTGCTACGGCCGTTTTCACTTTCTCTTTACCGGCTCCCACATACTGGTGAGCGGCTGAGGCCAGCGCCTGTTCTGCTTCCTCACGGGTGTCAAATGATTTATAAAGGGCCCCTTTATAATTCTTGATTTGCAGTTGACATTCCGTCCATGAAGTGTAGATACCTGGCGCGACCCCTTTCCAGACCACGTAAAACTTTTGCTTCGGCATTACATTCTTTCCGGAACTTCAATACCCAGCAAGCCCATAGCCAGCTTCACAACCTTGCCCACGTTCTGACTCAGTGCCAGACGGAATACCTTGAGAGCTTCGTTCTCTTCGCGCAGGATGCTGAAGTCGTGATAGAACTGATTGTATTCTTTCACCAGATCGTATGCATAGTTAGCCAGGATTGACGGGTTGTAGTCCGTACCAGCCTGTTTCACTACATTGCCGAAGTCTGCCAGCATCTGGATCAGTCCTTCTTCCTTCGTGCTCAGCTCGATGCCGGCCGGGATAACGGCAGGTACTGTAATTCCAGCTTCTGCAGCCTTGCGGAGAATAGACTGGATACGTGCATAAGTATATTGAATGAAAGGACCCGTATTACCGTTGAAGTCGATGGATTCTTTCGGGTTGAAGGTCATATTCTTGCGGGCATCTACTTTCAGGATGAAATATTTCAGAGCACCCAGACCTACGATACGTGCAATGTCATCAGCCTCTTCCTTGGTCAGACCATCCAGTTTACCCAGTTCGTTGCTGGTTTCCTTGGCCGTTTCGATCATTGCTTCCATCAGGTCGTCAGCATCTACCACGGTACCTTCACGGCTCTTCATCTTACCTTCCGGCAGTTCCACCATTCCGTAAGAGAAGTGAACCAGATCTTTACCCCATTCAAATCCCAGTTTGTCAAGCAGGATAGACAGAACCTGGAAGTGATAGTTCTGTTCGTTACCTACTACGTAAATCATCTTGTTGATCGGATAATCCTGGAAACGCAGCTTGGCTGTACCGATATCCTGAGTCATGTATACGGAAGTACCGTCAGCACGGAGCAGCAGCTTGTGATCCAGACCTTCAGCGGTCAGGTCAGCCCATACGGAACCATCTTCTTTGCGGAAGAAGAAACCTTTTTCGAGGCCTTCCATTACCTTTTCCTTACCTTCCAGATAAGTTTGTGATTCGTAGTATATCTTGTCGAAGCTGACACCCATCATTTTGTAGGTCTCGTCAAATCCGGCATATACCCAATCGTTCATCATTTTCCACAGGCTGCGTACTTCCGGATCGTTGGCTTCCCATTTGCGGAGCATTTCCCGGGCTTCCAGCATCAGCGGAGATTCAGCTTCAGCCTTGGCCTTTGCTTCTTCTTCGTTCATTCCTTCTGCCTGGAACTTAGCCATCAGTTCCTTGACTTCTGCCTTGTAATGTTTGTCGAAAGCTACGTAATAGTCTCCGATCAGGTGGTCACCTTTCTTGCCTGATGACTCCGGAGTTTCACCGTTACCGTATTTCAGCCAGGCCAGCATGGACTTGCAGATGTGAATACCACGGTCGTTTACGATGTTGGTCTTCACTACCTTGTTGCCGTTTGCCGCCATGATGTTTGCCAGTGCGTTACCCAGCAGGTTGTTGCGCACGTGTCCCAGATGCAACGGTTTGTTGGTATTCGGTGAAGAATATTCAATCATGACCAGCGGCGCATTCTCATCGGCTTTGCGGATGCCCCATTCTGCATCGGCGTGGATACGGTTCAGCAGTTCCACCCACACGTCGGAAGCAATAGTCAGGTTCAGGAATCCCTTGATGACGTTATAGCTGGCAATGGCCGGTTCATGCTGTTTCAGGTATTCACCGATTTCCTGTGCTGTCTGTTCAGGACCCTTCTTCGACATCTTCAGGAACGGGAAAACCACGAGAGTCAGGTGGCCTTCAAATTCCTTTTTAGTCTTTTGCAGCTGTACCATCTTGGCGGGAACTTCCTGCCCGTACAACTCTTTCACGCCGTTGATTACGGACGCCGTCAGTTTATCTTCAATTTTCATGCGTGTATGTAGTTTTATGATAATCCGTTCAATGGCGCAAAGATAGTGAATTTATTTTGTTCTTCCGACAGGGCGTTTCCCCAAATTTGCAGTGACTTATTTCACCAGCTTGCTGCACTCAGTCTGTTGTTCCATATATTTATAGAGAGGTCTGAAAAACGTTTCGTCATTCACCTTAAAAGCCCGAATTCAATGTTATAAAACGTCGAAGCGTTTTTTTAAAATTCCGAAGGGCTTTTTTTGATTGAAATAAATGGTTTGAATGATGCAAAAGTACTTTCTGGACTGACCGGAAAAATCGACTGGACGATTAGCCTTCATCGAGTATAACGATTGGGCCGCAACGACCGCACGATTCGGCTTCAACGACTGCACGTTTCAGCCGGGTTGACCGCACGTTTCCGGAAGGTTGAAAAGGGAACATCTGGGGGATGAAAAGAAAAAGTCTTCCCGCCTGGCAGGTCTCGGTGAGACATACGGGGCGGGAAGACTGGAAGACATGCTCGGGATGAGCACGGTTTATGGGGTGAAACAAGAGTTACCGTTAGCAGAGAGTCCGGAACAGGACGGCAGGATCAGCGGAAATCTTTCAGTTCCTGCTGGAGTTTCTGACGGGTAAAGTAAATGCGGCTTTTGACGGTTCCCAGAGGGAGACCCAGTTTTTCAGCAATCTCGCGGTACTTGAATCCGGAGACATACATGGCGAACGGGATGCGGTATTCTTTGGGCAGAGCGTTTACTATCCGGCGGATTTCTTTCAGATCATGGCTGCTTTCAGTGCTTTCATCAGCCAGATCGATGCTTTGATTCAGATAGAACAGGTTGTCGGTCTGGTCCACGTAGGTCTGGTCGCGTACAGCCTTGCGGTAATTGTTGATAAAAAGGTTGCGCATGATGGTGTACATCCATCCTTTGAAATTGGTTTCTGCTGCATATTTTTCTTCGTTGTCCAGCGCTTTCAGGGAAGTTTCCTGAAGAAGGTCGTTGGCATCTTCGTGGTTGGCTGTTAACTTATAGGCAAAGCGCAGCAGGTCGTTTTGTACATTTATCAGGTCGCGGGTAAAACTCTCAGTTCTCATAATTTTCATTTTTAAATAATTAATGCAGATGATCTTGGTGAATCATCATACTGCAATATTACGACAAAGTTCTGAGAACGAGGGGATAGTATCTGACATCTTAGGGGGTAAAATCAGGTATTGATCATTTTGCCCCCTTTATTTACCGGTTAACAGGGGATGGAAATTCATACAACGGCCTTCCGGATTTCCTTCCGCCATGTAGAAGGGGATTGTCCCTCCTTTGCTTTGAACTGTTTGCTGAAGTGGGCAAGATCGGCGAACCCCACTTGTTCAGCGACTTCGGCCAGGCTTATGTCCGGATTGTTGATCATCCGCTCTTTGGCTTCTTCGATTCTTAATCCGTTAACCCACCCGTTGAAGTTTGTCTGATAGGTATCATTGATGAAATTAGAGAGGTATGTGCGGTTGATACCTATTTCCTTACTCATTTCCTGAATGGTAAGTCCGGAATGGAGATAACCTTTTCCGGAAGTCCATTCTTTAATTTTCTCTTCTATTTTCTCGTAGTTCAATTCGTTGGTTTTTTTCATGACCGTTGTGTTATCTATGGTTAGCGTTATGGTTGGTGAGGCCGGAGTCTGATCCGGTGTCTCATTTTCTTCGATCAGAGGATAATTGGCGATGTATATGCCATAGTTATGGAACTGCAGGGCAAAAACTATGTAGAAAATTGTGTAAATTCCTGTGAATATCAGCTGGCTGATGAAGTATGGGTAAATGTTTACAACAACAGACAGTCCGAACATGATGCACAGGCCGATACACAGAGGGTGGATGCGCTTTTGCAGATAAGGCGCACGCTCGGGATGTACCTGTGTCCAGCGTCTGGAGATACGGAGATAAACGCGTATATAGAGGATCAGCAGGAGGGCATAGCAGGCCATGAGGACATAGTAGAGAAGAGTACCCGTCTGTCCGTCCAGGCCGAAATAGTATATCAGATTTGCGGCCGCCAGCAGAAATGTATAGATCAACTGCCGCCGCATGAACCCTTCCAGTTTGTGCCCTATATATATAGGATAGGTGATAGACCAGAGGAATAACAGGGTTTGTATGGGTGCCAGGCTCTGGATAAAGAAAGCTTTCAAGGTTTCATGATAACTTTCCGTGGAGAATGCGATGCCCAGTGATGCGAGGCCAACCAGAATGTAGGCGGCTTCCACATAAATCCGGCTGTGTTTGTTGCGCCTGCACATTTCTCCTTTCGGCACTTCTGAGAAGTGGAGGAAAAGAGCCAGTATCAGGCTGCTGACGCCGGAGAATGTCTCCATAGTGAAAAAGATTCTTTCCATGGCTTGTTGATTTTGCGTTAAAAGTAGCTAATTGTCAAACTAAGCCTTTGTCAAATCGTAAAAAATCCTGTCTTATTGCTATAAAACATACTTTCCCAAAGCGATGACGAAGGCAATATTTTTCTTTTCGCTAAGGGTAAATGTAGCAAATTGACAAATATTGCAAAAACGGGATTTCTTGTCTATTTGTACTATGGAGAGAAAATGTATGCTTATCCGATGGATATTCGTAACTATTCAGTCGAAAAAATTACTGATAGATCAATTGGGACAGGTATTCTTCTGTCAGTACTTCATTGGCAATCTCCAGCAGTTGGGAAGCGGTAAGTTCTTCGATGCGGCGGTACACTTCTTCCCGGCTGTCGTATTTGCCGTAGTGAAGAAAGCATTTGCCCATGTCGAGGGCATTGTTCTCAAAATTGTCACTTGCCACTCCGATTTGCCCGATGATCTGCTTCTTGGCAGCATGAAGCTGGGCGGTGGTCAGTGCACGGTCACGCAGTTGTTTCAACTCTTTCCGCACCAGACTGATACATGAGTCGACGTCTTCCGGATCGCAGCCGAAGTAGATACAGAACGTTCCGGTGTCGGTATAGGAGGTAAGATTTGATTCTACAGTATACACCAGCCCCCGGCGTTCGCGCAGGGATACGTTGAGGCGGCTGTTCATTCCGGGCCCTCCCAGAATGTTGTTCAACAGATAAAGACCGGTACGTCGTTCATCGTAGGCATGATAGCCGCGGCCCCCGATCATGACGTGTGCCTGATGGGTATCCTTGTGTGTCGTGAGGTGCTGCGGACGATAAGGCAGCGGAGACTGGCGGTGATAGCCTTCGAAAGCCGAACAGGGAATATCAGCTGTGACTTTCTCCAGTGTACGCAAAGCCTTGCGGAAGTCAATATCCCCCAGAATAAAGAATACCATGTTGGTGGAACGGTAATATCTTCTTGTAAAATTCAGGGCATCCTGGCTGGTGAAGTTCCGGAGCAGGTCTGGCTTTCCCAGAATGTTTCTACCCAGGGGATGGTTGGGAAAAATCAGTTCTTCAAAGTCGTCAAAGATCAGTTCAGCCGGACTGTCTTCATAGCTTTGGATTTCATCGATGATGACTTCCACTTCCTTGTCTATTTCCTGTTGGGGGTAGGTGCTGTGAAATACGATGTCCGTCAGCAATTCTGCTGCGCGTGAGAAATGTTCTTTCAGAAAAGCACTGTAGACTACAGTCTCTTCCTTGTTGGTGTAGGCGTTCAGATCGCCTCCTACATTTTCCATGCGGTTCAGGATATGCCAGGCCTTCCGCTTATGGGTTCCCTTAAAGATAAGGTGTTCCACAAAGTGGGCCATACCTTGCTCTTGCGGCTGTTCATCGCGTGTGCCGGCATCAACGGCATAACCGCAGTAAGCAACATTTGTCGGGCTGGGTGCATGAATGACACGAAGTCCGTTAGGCAAGGTAAAAGTACTATATGACATGATCTTTTGCATGATAAACGGTTTCCGGCGGCAAAATTACATAAATACTTATTGCTATTCAACGTAAAATGCAGATATTTGCAAAACAGAATCGCTTTAGAAGAGGTGAAGATATGGATAAGATAGCTATATTTTGTTCTGCTTCGGACCATATTGCTCCGGTTTATGTGGAAAAAGCGCGTGAACTGGGAGCCTGGATGGGGCAGAACCGGAAATGGCTGGTGTACGGAGGATCGGACACCGGACTGATGGAAGAAGTGGCCCGTGCAGCCAAGGAGCAGGGGGCTATGATCATGGGCGTGGTGCCCGACAAACTTGAAGAACGGGGGCGGGTGAGCAATCTGCTTGATGTGACGTTCCATACCGTAAATCTGAGTGACCGTAAGGATATCATGCTTCAGGAAGCGGATGTGATGGTGGCTTTGCCGGGAGGAGTGGGGACACTCGACGAGGTGTTCCATGTGATGGCAGGGGCAACTATCGGCTATCATTCCAAACAAGTCATCTTCTATAATGTGGAAGGATTCTGGAACGGGCTGCTGGATTTCCTGAGCGGACTGGAAGCTGCGAACTTTGCCCACCGTCCGCTGAACAACTTTTATCAGGTAGCCAATACCTTTGAGGAACTGACTGCCTTGCTGAAATGAATATTCACTAAAAAACAACCTGATATGATTTCATCTATTAATGAATTGCTGAAGCGCGAAGCCCAGGCTGTATTGAACATTCCGGTGACGGATGCGTATGAGAAAGCCGTGGCTCTGATTGTGGAGCAGGTACATGAAAAGAAAGGTAAGCTGGTGACCAGCGGCATGGGAAAGGCAGGGCAGATTGCCATGAACATTGCCACTACATTCTGTTCAACCGGCATCCCGGCTGTGTTCCTGCATCCTAGCGAGGCACAGCATGGTGACCTGGGAATTCTGCAGGAAAATGATCTGATGCTGCTGATTTCCAATTCGGGAAAGACCCGTGAGATTGTAGAATTGACGGAACTGGCCCGAAAACTGAATCCGGATATGAAGAAGATTGTCATTACGGGAAATCCTGACAGTCCGCTGGCACAGGCAGCAGATATTTGCCTGGCAACCGGTCATCCTGATGAAGTTTGCCTGCTGGGTATGACACCGACTACTTCCACTACGGTGATGACGGTTATCGGAGACATTCTGGTCGTTGAGACCATGCGGCGTACAGGCTTCACTATTGAGGAATATAGTAAGCGTCATCATGGCGGTTACCTGGGCGAACGTTCACGTGAATTGAGCAAGTAGTCTTTCCGTTGTAGAAAAACAAGGAGACAGATAGTCATTTCTTTTTCGGAAGAGTGGCCGTCTGTCTCCTTTCTTTTTCCCAGCCGCTAAAGAGGGAATCCGGATTATTTGCTGAAACGTTCCTGATTCTCTGCCGCTATTTTGCGGATTGCCTGCTGGAAAGCAATAAAGCCTCCGCCCAGTACGCGATTGCCGTCATAGAAAACTGCTGACTGGCCGGGGGTGATGGCTGAAGCCGGTCCTTCGAACTTCACCAGCAGACGATTGTCGTCAAGCGTAATGACACGACAGGGAATGGCCCGGCTGCGGTAACGGATGCGAACAGACAGACTGGGGCAGGTGAGCAATTCTTCCAGATTGGCTACGTTGACATCCTCTACGAGCATATACTCGGCATTCAGCTGTTCTGCGTCACCCAGCATTACTGTATTCTTGGCCGGATTGATCTTGAGTACGTAAGCAGGTTTGCCCAGTGCAATGTCCAGTCCCCGCCGTTGTCCGATGGTGTAATAGGCGAATCCTTTGTGCTGTCCCAGTTTGAGTCCCTTGCTGTCAACAAACCATCCCGGGCCGATGCGTTCGTCAATGTCCGGACAATGCTCCCGGAGAAAGTCGCGGTAATCTTTGTCGATAAAGCAGATCTCCATACTTTCACCTCCGCGGGCTTTGGCCTCAAATCCTTTCTCTGCCAGGTAAGCCCGTACCTCTTGTTTGGTCATTCCGCCTAAGGGGAAGATCATACGGCGCAGAATTTCCTGCGGCAACTTCCAGAGGAAATATGACTGGTCTTTGGTGGGATCGTCACCGGTCAGAATATAACGGTAGCCATTACGGTCTTCAAGCTGGCAGTAGTGGCCTGTGGCAATCCAGGCGCAGTCCGTACGATCGGCCCATTCGCAGAGGATACGTTCCTTGAACAGTGGGTTACACATCACGCAAGGGTTGGGGGTCCGTCCTCTCATGTATTCGTCGATGAAGTATTTCACAATTACCTGGCGGAACTCTTCGCGTACGTCGGCGACGTGGTGCTCAATTCCCAGTCGGGCAGCAAGAGCCTGGGCTTCGAGCACTTCGTCCGGCTGTTCCTGGCCGGGTGTGCTGAAATGGGACGGCACGTCCCAGGTGCGCATGGTGACTCCGACTACTTCATATCCTTGTTCCTGCAGCATGATGCATACGGCAGAACTGTCTATTCCGCCACTCATGCCTACCAATACTCTTTTGTCTTTGTGGATTGTCATGATCTGTTTATAAAAAAGTTTCCGGTTCCCGGCGTGCACTGAATTTTTCGTGCAGAATGGCCGTGAAGGGTGAATCGAAGATACGTGCGCCGGTGGGACATTCCTTGACGCAGGCACAGCAACGGATGCAGCGTTCGGCAATGGTCTCAATCTGACTTCCGTCTGCGCTCAGGTAAATGGCGTGGGTAGGGCAGACTTCGATGCAGTTTCCGCAGGCATAGCAGAGGTCATTGCATACAGGTGTGGCATTGTTGCCTGCAGGAAGAGGTTTGTAGGGAATATTCCCTTTGATAAAGAATGACGGCAGAGGGAATGTACTTTCCTGCAGTTTTTTCAGACTCTCACGTCCGAACTGTTCTGCTTTCTGCAAATCGTCGGCATCAGGACGTCCGGCTGCTACCGGCATATTCGGACGGCTGTAACTGTGTTCTCCGATGAATGCTCCGGCCGACAGTGGGGTAAATCCCAGTTCAACAGCTGTGTCACGCAGTTCAACCAGGGCATCTTCGTAGTCGCGGTTCCCGTAGATGGTCAACAGAATGACCGGTGCATTATGTCCTTTCAGACGTTTCAATCGTTGTAAGGCAATGGGAGCTACTCGTCCTCCGTAAACCGGAACTGCTATGACAGTCAGAGCATCATTGATCAGAATGGGGGAAGTTCCCTCATCCAGGGTGAGATCGGTTTCTATCCGCCGTCCCATACCGATGCCTTCGCCGACGGCACGAGCTATCTTCGCAGAAGTATGAGTGGGGGAGAAAAACACAAGGTGGGTTGTCGTATATGGCTCCATAATCAAAAAAGTTAGTTACTACATCTGGACAAAGGTAACTTTTTTTTCGTACTTTTGCGTAATTATCGAAAGAATCATGGAAGAACAATTTGATATACGTGACTATAAACCGACCGGTAAGGAACGGGACTTTGAGAATGCGCTTCGTCCGTTGCAGTTTGAGGACTTCAGCGGGCAGGACAAGGTTGTAGACAACTTGCGCATCTTTGTCAAGGCAGCCCGTTTGCGTGCCGAAGCTTTGGATCACGTGCTGTTGCACGGCCCTCCCGGACTGGGAAAAACAACCTTGAGTAACATCATTGCCAATGAACTGGGAGTAGGATTTAAGGTCACTTCCGGTCCGGTACTTGACAAGCCGGGAGATTTGGCAGGTGTGCTGACCAGTCTGGAACCGAACGATGTACTGTTTATTGATGAAATTCACCGGTTAAGTCCTGTGGTGGAAGAGTATCTTTATTCGGCAATGGAAGACTACCGTATCGACATCATGATTGATAAAGGACCTTCAGCCCGAAGCATTCAGCTGGATTTGAATCCGTTTACACTGGTAGGAGCAACTACCCGAAGCGGGTTGCTGACGGCTCCGCTCCGTGCTCGTTTTGGTATTAATCTCCATCTGGAATATTACGATGATACGATACTTTCACGAATTATTCTGCGTTCGGCTGGTATTTTAGGTGTACCCTGCGATGTAGATGCAGCCGGAGAAATTGCTTCACGCAGCCGTGGAACGCCCCGTATTGCGAATGCCTTGTTACGGCGGGTACGTGACTTTGCACAGGTGAAGGGAAGCGGCCGGATTGATGTGGAGATTGCCCGTTATGCACTGGAAGCACTGAATATAGACCGGTATGGCTTGGATCAGATTGATAACAAGCTGCTCTGTACCATTATAGACAAGTTCAAAGGCGGGCCTGTGGGACTGACTACCATTGCTACGGCATTGGGGGAAGATCCGGGAACACTGGAAGAAGTATATGAACCTTTCTTGATCAAGGAAGGATTCCTGAAGCGTACACCTCGGGGAAGAGAGGTGACGGAACTGGCTTATAAACATTTGGGAAGAAGCCTTTATAGTAGTAATAAAACATTGTTTGATTAAGCCGGGCACATGGCGGTGCCGGGCTTGTGGCGGGTCGGAAATGCATATCCGGCCTGTTCGAAGTTGGATTTTGAAATATGGCTGGACTGAAATCTTTGGCTAAGGACACTGCCATCTACGGATTGAGCAGTATTGTGGGACGTTTCCTGAACTATCTTTTGACTCCGCTTTATACGGAAGTACTGGCGGCATCATCCGGTAAATATGGAATCGTATCGAATGTATATGCTTATACGGCATTGATTCTGGTTTTCCTGACCTTTGGTATGGAAACCGGTTTTTTCCGTTTTGCCAATAAGACAACGGAAGATCCGAAAAAGGTGTATGCTAACTCTTTGATCTTTGTTGGCGGACTTTCCCTGATTTTCGTGGTGTTGTGTTTCCTGTTTCTGGATCCAATCTCGTCTCTGTTGGGTTATCCGGATCATCCGGACTATATTGCCATGATGGTACTGGTAGTGGCACTTGATTCGTTCCAATGTATTCCGTTTGCTTATCTGCGTTATCAGAAACGTCCCATTAAGTTTGCTGCAATCAAACTGTTCAATATCGTAGGGCTGATTCTGCTGAATCTGTTCTTCCTTTTGCTTTGTCCCTGGCTGGACGTACATGCCCACTCACTGGTTTCATGGTTTTATGATCCTGAATATCTGGTAGGGTATATCTTTGTAGCTAATCTGATAATGACATCCGTGCAGATGTTCTTCTTTATTCCTGAACTGAGAGGACTGGTGTGGAGACCGGATAAGGCGTTGCTGAAGCGTATGGTTAACTATTCGTTTCCCATCCTGATATTCGGACTGGTCGGTATTCTGAACCAGACTGTAGACAAGATGATTTATCCTTTCCTGTTTGAGGACCGCCAGGAAGGACTGGTGCAGCTGGGTATTTATAGTGCAACGAGTAAGGTAGCAATGGTGATGGCAATGTTTACACAGGCTTTCCGTTACGCCTATGAACCTTTTGTGTTCGGCAAGAGCCGGAACAGTGATGACCGTGGTACGTATGCGGCAGCGATGAAGTATTTCTTTATTTTTTCCATGCTTGCATTTCTGGCTGTGATGTTTTATATGGACTTGTTGCGCTATATGGTAGCTTCCGATTACTGGGAAGGACTGAGCGTAGTGGCCATTGTGATGGGAGCTGAGATTTTTAAAGGTATCTATTTCAATCTTTCCTTCTGGTATAAGCTGACGGATGAGACACAATGGGGAGCTTACTTTTCTCTGATCGGTTGTGGAGTGATCCTGGCTTTGAATATCTGGCTGGTCCCGACATACGGATATGTAGCTTCCGCGTGGGCTTCGGTAGCCGGATATGGTTTGATAACACTTTTGTCTTATTTTATCGGTCAAAAGAAGTATCCGGTGAAATATCCTTTGAAGGATATGGCTGTTTATCTGGTTCTGGCTGCTGCACTGTTTGTTGTCGGACAGGAAGTAACTGTTTCGAATGTTATAGCCCGTCTGGCCTTCCGTACGGTATTGCTGCTGGTTTTTGTCGCTTATATCGTGAAAAAGGATCTGCCCTTGAAGAGTATTCCGGTGATCAATCGTTTTATTAAATAATCAATCAATAATACTATGGAAGTAGGCAATCACAGAAAGTATCTGATCCGTACTTTCTTTAAGAATTATCTGGAGTTAAACCGCACCGAGGCGGAAGAGCGGGAAACCGTAGAATCGATCCGTAACGGAGTGGAATTTAAGGGAGCGAATCTGTGGATTCTGATATTCGCGATATTCATAGCGTCTCTGGGACTGAACGTCAATTCTACGGCCGTGATTATCGGTGCCATGCTGATTTCTCCGCTGATGGGGCCGATTATGGGGGTGGGCCTGTCTGTGGGGTTGAATGATTTTGAACTGATGAAGCGTTCACTGAAAAGTTTTCTGGTCGCTACGTTGTTCAGTGTGATGACCGCGACGCTTTATTTTCTGTTTACTCCGCTCGATGAAGTTCAGTCAGAATTGCTGGCCCGTACTTCGCCGACCATTTACGATGTTTTTATTGCGCTGGTGGGTGGTCTGGCAGGTATTGTAGCTTTGTCAACGAAGGAAAAAGGAAACGTGATCCCCGGAGTAGCCATTGCTACCGCCTTGATGCCGCCGCTTTGTACGGCCGGCTTTGGACTGGCAACGGGTAACTGGCTGTATTTCCTCGGAGCTTTTTATTTATATTTCATCAATTCTGTATTCATCAGTCTGGCTACGTTTATCGGAGTACGTGTGATGAGATTCCAGCGGAAGCAGTTTGTGGACAAAGCACGCGAGAAGCTTGTAAAACGGTATATTGTGGCCATTGCCGTACTCACCATGTGTCCGGCTGTGTATCTGACGTATGGGATTGTGAAGGAAACCTTTTATCAAAGTGCGGCGAATAGTTTTATTTCCACAGAACTTCAATTTCCGGAGACACAGGTTCTGAGCCGTGAAATTTCTTTTGAGAAACGAGAAATTAAGGTCGTTCTGTTAGGTAAGGAAATACCGGAAGATCAGTTGGCTCTGGTACGTTCGAAGATGGACCGTTATAAACTGCATGATACGAAACTCGTCGTCTTCCAGGGTATGAATCAAAATGGAACGATGGATATCAGCAATATTCGGACGCTGGTGATGGAAGATTTCTACAAGAATACAGAGAGCCGGCTACTGGCACAGCGAGAAGAACTGGATTCTTTGCATAGTGTATTGGCTGCTTTCAGTGGTTCTGGTCAGGTAGATGCCCGGATGGGGCAGGAAATGAAAGTCTTGTTTCCTGAGGTCAGGACCATTTCTTTATCAAAAAGTCTTCAGTTGAATGTGGACAGTGCCCGTACAGATACGCTGACTTTTGCCATTGTCGGTTGTGGCAAAAAGCCCTCCCATACAGAAAAAAATAAAATGGGGCAATGGCTGAAGGCCCGTATCGGAACTGAAAAGCTACAATTGATCTTGTTGGATTGAATATTTTATCCATAAACAGATAGCGGCGTATCTCTTCTGGAAGGTACGCCGCTATTTATTATATAAGGTGTAAATACCGTTTAAACGGTTACTTTTTCCGTTTCATCGGTTTGGCCCATTGTTCAGCCATGAAGTCCGGTTCTTCTCCTTTCAATGGACGATCATCGTGAACGAAGAACTGTTTCCAGTCGTCTTTTTTCTTTGGTCCCCGTGGAGATGTGTAGCCACGTTCTTCCCGACTGGGTCTGGTTCCGGCTGTGCTTTTGTCTGCCTTACTTCCTTTTTTGCCTTTCTTTTCAGCCGGTTTGGCGGTAGCATTCTTCTGCTTCTTTCCGCTCTTGTCACTTTTGCCGTTGTTTTCTCCGGCAACTTCAACGATTACTCTGCGGCCATTGGCTGTTGTCTTGTTCAAGGCCTTGATGACCATGGGAGCCTGTGCTTCCGCAATTTCAAAGAAAGAGAAGTTTTGCATCAGATCAATTCGTCCGATTTCGATACGTTCCTTTTTCAGGTTCCGGTTGATCAGCTCAATAATCTGATTGGCATAGAAACCATCCGTTTTACCCAAATTAAGGAACAGACGTGTATAACCTTTCTCGGCTTTACGGCTGGTCTTTTCGCGATCACTTCCATGATCCTTCCGTTCCTTTTGGCTTTCTCTTTTTTCGTTACCTTTCGGTTGCTCAATTTCTGCAGCATTTTTATAATAGTCAAGGAAGCGGTTGAACTCCATGGAAACCACGCGTTTAATCAGGTCTTCCTTGCTGAGCCATTCCAGTTTGCGGTAAATTCCGGGCAAGAATGTTTCGATTTCTTCTTCGTCTACTTTGACTTTTTCTATATCGTCGATCAACTTGATCAATTGCTGTTCGCAGATTTCCTTACCGGTTGGCAGGGTACCGAGATCAAATTTCTTTTTGATGATCCGTTCGATCTCGCGCATTTTACCTTTTTCTCTCAGGTTGATGATGGCGATGGATACACCGGTTTTACCGGCTCTTCCGGTACGTCCGCTACGGTGAGTATAGCTTTCCGTATCATCCGGCAGTCCGTAGTTGATGACATGAGTCAAGTCATTTACATCAAGACCGCGGGCTGCTACATCAGTCGCTACCAATAATTGTAAATGACGTTGGCGGAATTTCTGCATGACCAGATCCCGTTGTGCCTGACTTAATTCTCCGTGAAGAGCATCGGCGTTGTAGCCATCCTGGATCAGTTTGTCAGCTATTTCCTGCGTTTCTTTTCGGGTACGGCAGAAGATGATACCATAGATCTGTGGATAGAAGTCAACCACACGTTTCAATGCCAGATATTTGTCTTTGGCATGAACGGTGTAGGCAATGTGGTGAACATTTTTGCTTCCTTCGTTTTTGGTACCGATTGTAATCTCCTTGGCGTCGTGGAGATAAGTCTTTGCAATCCGGGCTATTTCAGGGCTCATGGTTGCTGAGAACATCAGGGTGTTCCGTTCTTCGGGAACCTTTTCCAGAATAGCGTTGATGCTGTCTGTGAATCCCATGTTCAACATTTCGTCGGCTTCATCCATAACGACGTCGGCTACAGTGTCCAGACGGGCCACTTTCCGTTCCATGAGGTCGATGAGACGTCCGGGAGTTGCTACGATGATATGTACTCCGGCTTTCAGACTTTTAATCTGGCTTTCAATGGATGAACCACCATAGACAGGCAAAATCTTCAGGTCGGTAATGTATTTGGAATAATCAGTCAGATCGCCTGCGATTTGCAGACACAATTCTCTGGTAGGGCAGAGGATCAAAGCTTGTGGAACACGACGGCTTACATCAATTTTTTGTATCAGCGGCAGACCAAATGCGGCTGTTTTTCCGGTTCCGGTTTGTGCCAGAGCCACAACATCATTGCCATTTCCCAACAGATACGGTATTACTTCTTCTTGTACAGGCATGGGATTCTCATATCCCATTTCTTCGATCGCTTTCCGTATTTCCGGGGAAACGCCTAATTCTTCAAATGTCTTCATTCAGTTTTACTATCTAATTCGTTGCAAAGATACGGACAATAAATGGATAATCAGTTATGAATGTGACATTTTGTATCTTTTTTCTTTGATTACAATGAAGAATCAGGACGGTATTCCAGCAGATCTCCCGGCTGACATTCTAATTCCCTGCAAATTGCTTCCAGGGTGGAAAAGCGGATGGCTTTGGCCTTTCCTGTTTTCAGTATGGAAAGGTTTGCGGGGGTCAGATCTATTCGTTCGGCCAGTTCGCCCAGCGAGATCTTCCGCTTTGCCATCATGACATCTAAATTTACGATAATAGGCATAGGCTTTGTGGCTAAATGGTTAAATCTTGTTCTTCCTGCAGTTTTACGCCGGCAGCGAAAATCTCAGTCAGGAGCATCATGACAAAAAGGCTGGACCATTCGACATAAGTTTTGTCGATTCCGGTAATTTCATACCCGGGCAGCTGTATTTGTTGGAGGGCTGCTCTTTCCAATATCCATTCAGAAAGAGTAATGAGCAGGGAAAAGAGTGCTGTACTGTAAGTGAACCAACGAAGCCACCAGCAGTTTCTTCGGGAGAAAACTTCTTTTCGTGAAACGCAGATAAGCAGACGGATCAGGCTGTATACTCCGTAGAGGACAGGGAATAAAGTAATGATACTGATGATAGTCAGTATGGCATGCGAAGCTGGTTCACTGATGTTACAGGTAATACTGTCCGTTGCATATACAGCCTGCGTGGTCCGGTTCTGTCCGCAGTTCAGTGTTACTGTCTGCAGCGGTGCGTTTACGGGACTGACCTGCACAGTAACCTTTATCGGATGTGGCAGGGGTGTCTGGGCGTTATTCTTGCAGGCTGTGGCTTCTTGCATTCCGGCTTCCATGCCTTCCTGAAAACTCTCCATGCCCGAAGGTATGGAAAGGACGAACTCTGTGATGATAATCAGAATGGTAAGGATGCCCAATAATTTGATATGTTTCATAAGAAAGATTTTTAGATTGTGTTGTCAGAGGTTGGAGTCGTAGAAACCCAGGCTGCAGGTTGGGTGATCAGTCTGCTGCGGATGATCCAGACGCAGAGAATTGTCAGTACGATGCCTCCCAAAGCTATACAGAGCGCTCCTGTAGCCCCGAAGGTTTCGGTTAAAGTCGTGTCGGGATCTCCGGAAAGATGATAGGTCAGGGTAGCTGTCAGGTTGTTGATAAAGTGCATTAGGATACTGGGGAGCAGACTTCCCGTATGATAGTAGATCCATCCGAGTGCGAGTCCGAGGAGAAAAGCAAAAGGAGCCTGGACAAGATTGCCGTGTACCAGTCCAAACAGCAAAGAAGATACGATGATGGCATAGGCCGGTTTCTTCCAGACTCTGAGCAGATGCCCTTCGATGGCACCTCGGAACAACAGTTCTTCTACAACAGGAGCCATAATAACGGTGGAAATGATTCCGAGCGGATGTTGCATCAGCATCTCAAAAGCCTGTTGCAACTGGGGAGACATGGAAACGCCCAGCAGTTCGTTCAGATAATTGCTCCACATCCCCATTCCTGTAACGAACAGGACGCAGGTGATCAGCAGTGATACGGAAAGCGGGCTGAAGTTTTGCCGGTTCAGTGAGACGTATCTGCCTGCAATTAAGTGAATGATTACTGCCAGAGAGGCCAGCAGGCTGCAGAGCAAGGTCTGGAATATGTATGTTTCATCGGTTGCCAAAGGCATTTCGAAACTATGAGTACGCAGCATGTATGCAATAGCCGGAAAGCTGCTGAACGCCAGCTGATAGGCAATGAAGTAGATGATAAGTTTAATGGTACGTTTCATGAGATCTATATTTTTAGCTTCAGTAAAAGTTTTGTCGTGTTTTACGGTTTGTTTGTGGCTGCAATAACTGTTACACTTCGCTTTTCAATAAAAATATATCGTTTTTCGATAACGCAAAGGTAGGGCTAATTTATTATTGTGCAAATAATCTCTATTGAAAATTATCGAAAAACGATATATTTAACTTGCTTTTGCAGATTTGCGTGAGATATATGACATATCACTCCAGCAATAACTTTCTGACTTCTTTCCGATCCTGCTGGAGTTGTTCGATCAGTTCGTTGAGGCCGGTAAATTTCTGTTCGGTACGGATACGCTGCACAAATTCAATCCGCATGGACTGGTCATAGATGTCTGCATTGAAATCCAGAATATGAACTTCAATGCTCAGATCACTGCCATTATTGAGAGTCGGGCGGTGACCGATATTCAGCATTCCGGCAAAGCGCTGTTCTTTCAGATATACATGGACCGCATATACTCCTTCTTCCGGAATCAGTTTGTCCGGACATGACGGTCTTAAATTGGCAGTCGGAAATCCCAGTGTCCGTCCGACTTTGTATCCGTTGACAACTTTGCCGTCCAGATAGTAGGAATAACCCAGGAAGTGATTGGCATCTTTTACATTTCCCTCTTTCAGCAGTTTGCGGATGGTGGAGGAACTGATAGATACTCCATTTTCTATGAGTGCCTGTGCCTGAATAATCTCCATTCCAAGTTCTTTCCCATAGCGGCAGTAGTCTTGAAATCCTTCGCTCCGGTTGTGGCCGAACCGATGGTCATATCCGATAAGCAAGGCCTGAATGTTGAATTGTTCATGCAGCATGTTCATGAATTCCTTGGCCGAGAGACGGGAGAGTTCATGTGTAAAAGGCAACATCAGGCAGTAGTCAGCCTGAAGCTGTTTCAGTAAAGCCGTTTTTTGGGGGAGGCAGGAAAGCAGTTGTGGCTGATAGTCTGCCTGCATAACTTGTCGGGGATGTATGGGGAACGTAATCAGGGTTGTATGTAATCCCCGCTTCACGGCAGCCTCACATACCTGTTGGATCAGGTAGCGATGGCCGCGGTGTACACCGTCAAAGCATCCGATGGTGGCAATGCTTGGCGGTAAGACCAGTGATGGATTCTCTGTCAGTATCTCCATTTTCTCAGTTGAACAGCAGACTTAAGTCATTGCCGGGTTTGTAATGTTCTGTTTGAATGCCGACAGACTGTGCAGCCTGGCAGTTTACGGCAGAATCATCAATGAATAAAGTTTCCTCCGGTTTAAGTCCGGCCTGGCGGAGTACCTCCCGGAATATTTCCGGATCTGGCTTGGCCAGTTTCATTCTGAAGGAAAGAAATGTTTCCTTAAACAAATCCTCGACCCGGTAATTTTGTTGGGGAAGCAGGCTCTCGACAACATGCTGCCAGTGAAGTTCATTGGTGTTGCTGAGCAGATAAATATCATATTTGCTCCGCAGAGAAACCAGTAAATCCAGTTTCTCCTGCGGAATATCTAAAAGTTCATTGACCCACATCCGGTCTATTTCATCGTCTGTCAGAGACTGACTGGCCAGCTGACGGATACCGTCTCTGAATTCCGGAGTTCCGATTTCTCCCCGTTCATACTCGCTGAAAATACCTCCTTCGTTGGTTCCGGTAAGTACTGAACGGATGTCTTTTAGTCCGGCCTTTTCAAAAGCCCGGGTACAACCTTCTACGTCCAGATTCAACAGGACTCCTCCCAGATCGAATATAATATGACGAATGTTCTGTTTCATTATTTTTTGGTTAATCGTTTTACACCGCGTATAATTTCACCCAGCCACAATACGACGGACGTACCGGCGATGATGTAGATCCAGTCTTCTACGGATAAAGGAACCGTACGGAACACCTTACCGCCGAATGATACGATCAAAAGCTGGCCTACCAGGATAATGGCGGCTACTCCCAGCATACCCATGGCATGGCTTGCATCCTTGAAGAAAGAATGGTTGGTTCCGAATACACTTGCATTAAACAGGTTCCAGAATTGCAGCATGACGAAGATCGTGAAGAAGATGGTCAGATGACGGGTATCCATACCTCCGGGCAGATTCTTGAAATAAACCAGCAGGCCCATGAGGATGACCAGGAATCCCAGTCCCACACCAAATATATTGTTTCGCATGGCCGGACTGATGATGAAGTCTGTACGCTTGCGCGGCTTTTCGTTCATTACGTCCATACTTGGTGCAATGGAAGCCAGTGCCATGGCAGCGAAGGTATCCATAATCAGATTTACCCAAAGCATCTGAGTTACGGTCAATGGCAGTTCAGTTCCAAAGAAAGCTCCCAGCAATACACTAAGCAATGCTACGACATTAATGGTCAGCTGGAAGACGATAAAGCGCTGGATATTCTTGTAGAGCGAACGTCCCCACATGACAGCCGTTGCAATGCTGTGGAAGGAATCATCAAGCAGGGTAATATCGCTGGCTTCTTTGGCTACGGAAGTACCTGTACCCATAGACAAACCTACCTGGGCATGGTTCAGAGCCGGAGCATCGTTTGTTCCGTCACCGGTTACGGCAACTACGGCCCCTTTCTGCTGGAGCAGCTGAACCAGTCTCTGCTTGTCCATCGGGCGGGCACGGCTCATAACTTTCAGGTCGAGTACACGTTCAAGTGCCTCTTCATCGCTCAGTGCAGCAAATTCCACACCGGTGATCCGGTTACGTTCCGTATCTTCCGGTTTCCACAAGCCGATCTGACGGGCAATTTCCGTGGCTGTACCCGGAGTATCTCCCGTTACAATCTTTACGCTGATGCCGGCAGACTGGCATTTCTTGACAGCATCCGGAACATCCGGCCGGATCGGGTCGCTGATGGCAAAAATGCCCAGGAATGTCAGACCGCCTTCATTGACCAGTTCAGAGCAATCTTCGGATGCTCCTTCCGGGATATACTTGTAAGCCAATCCCAGAGTACGCATCGCTTTGTTCTGGTAAGCAAGCAGCTGTTCGTTGAAAGAGGTTACTTCCTGACTGCTTAACTGACATTTGCTCATGACGATTTCCGGAGCACCTTTAATATAAAGTACCCGTTTTCCCTGAATGGGTGAATCCACCAGAGTAGCCATGTATTTCCGTTCAGTAGAGAAGGTCAGCTGATTGACAATCTTAGCCTGCTCGCGCAGAGGCATGTAATTCTTTCCCTGTGCATTCAGCCAGAGAAGCAGGGCGATTTCTGTCGGATTTCCTACTCCGCTCGGTTTTTCGTTTTCTCCTTTTTCTTCCAGAAAAGCAGTTGAGTTGGTTGCAATGCCTTCAGCAATCAGGTCAGGCTGGCTTTCATCCAGCTTGGCTTCGTAGACCTGCATCAGATTCTGAGTCAGTGTTCCTGTCTTATCTGTACAGATTACAGTGATGGCTCCCATGGTTTCGCAGGCATGCATCTTGCGCACCAGATTGTTGGTCTTGAGCATACGGCGCATGTTCAGGGCCAGACTCAGGGTAACACTCATCGGCAATCCTTCCGGAACTGCTACGACAATCAGGGTAACAGCCATCATGAAGTACTTCAGAACGATACGTGCGATCTCCATCCATTGATGCCAGTCATTGACTTCATTGAGAGAAAGGTAGTGATACAAATCTTTGCTGGTAAAGATAATAAAGGTCAGGGCAGCAATCGTAAATCCGGCTTTTCCGATCAGGTTGGCCAGTTTGGTCAGCTGAATGTTCAGCGGGGTCTGCTCCTGGTTCTGTTCTGTTGCCTGACGTGCCACCTTACCGATTTCTGTTGCATCTCCGACACGCTCCACTTTCATGATTCCGTGTCCGTCCGTAACAGTTGTACCTCGCATAACGGTATTCGACGGATAAGTAGCTTCGTCGTCGAAGTGAGCTTCGTCTGTTGTTTTGTTGACCATCAGCTCACCGGTCAGACTTGATTCGTTGACCTGCAAAGAGACTGCTTCCAGCAATGTACCGTCAGCTGGAATTTCTTCTCCCGTGTTTAATACGACAATATCTCCGACTACGATATCCTTGCGCGGAATCTCCCGGATTTTTCCGTTTCGGATGACCGTAACAGGAGTTTCCTCACCAACGGCATTCAGCAGATCAAATTTTTTGTTGGCATCATATTCAAAATAGAATCCGATTCCGGTAGCCAGAAAAATGGCAAAGAAAATACCGATGGTTTCGGCATATTCATTTTCAATAATGGATATAATCAGGGAGAATACGGCGGCTACTAATAGAACTCGGATTACAGGATCCTGAAATTTTTCCAGGTAAAGTTTCCAAATAGACGGACGTTTGGGAGGAGTCAGCAGATTCTCTCCGTGTTGTTGACGGCTGGTAAGAACTTCCTGGTCGGTAAGTCCCGTCAGATGAGGTTCATTTACATTTTGTGACATAAGTCGATTTATTAAAGTATTCAGTTCCGCAAATTTACAATATATATTTATATATCCGGATTGATTTGATTTTTTTATTAATTTTTTCTGCTCAATAGTTGCAAGTTTCAACCGAAACCATTACTTTTGCATCAGTTTTAATAAAAATGTTCTTTGGACTTGTAGCTCAGTTGGTTAGAGCAACAGACTCATAATCTGGAGGTCCCAGGTTCAAGCCCTGGCTGGTCCACGAAATAGGATTAAAAGTCGCTGATAATCAGCGACTTTTTCTTTTTATAAATCCTCCCACTCCCTTATTTACTCCCCCTATCTTTTATATTCAATTAACCTCCCGGAGTTAAGAAAGATAAATTTCACATACTATTACTCCCCTCCTCAAATCCCCTCAAACTCTTATATATGAAGAAAAACAATGAATAGGAAAGATAATAAGCAGAGAAACATCATATAGAAAGCAGTGGATAAGCGGAGAAATATCTACTTATCACACCTGACAATAATCCCTATTTTCGGATAAGATATACTTCAAGCTGTATCTAAAATCCAGAAGTAGGGATTATTTTCATTATTATCTCCTATTAGTACAGCAGGAAATACGGTCAATCAGCACCGTATTTCTTGCTTTTTTATTTTCCCTCCAAAGCCTTATTAGTGATAATAAACTAACTAACCAAAGGAGGAATAATTATGAAAATGAAAAGAATTTTTGATGTAATGAAGGTCATAAGCCTGATTGTAAACATGGTAGAGGTAACAGAATATCTACGACACGTATTCAAGGGCTATCAACGACCAAAGACAGTGAAAGGATTTAAGACTGAGAACGAATGAAGTATGAGAAAGCGGAATCAGCCCTAATCGTAATCTTGGAAATGTTATTAGCCATTTTCAAGAACTGGAAAAAATTACGTGGTATCTTGAAGAAGAAAGCCACGAAAATTAAAACGGAGTAATAACTAAAAAATAACAGAATCATGGAAACAAACGAAATGGTATTATTGGAAACTGAGAAAGAGAGAAATCCATTTATCTTAGGAAATACGGTTGAAATGGATTTACAGACTTTACAGGATGATTATTTAGTACCAGTTTTCAGTAGAGATAACATTGAAACAATCAGCCACAATGATTTTATCAATACTGTTTGTGATGCGACCCAGACTTATTTTCAGGGTCAGCAGTTTCTGGAGCCAAAAATCAGGGTAAGCCACGAAATGAAGCTTAGAACAAGAAAAGGAAGCGGTAAACTAGTGGAAAATCTGACAAATGAGGATTCAGGCTCTTACTATCAGAGAATTATGTTTATGATTGAGATACCAAGTATAACTTATGAGATAAACGGAAACAAGTTAAACCTTCAGGTGGTAGGTGTCAGAACCTATACTGAAACGAACTTACTTGGTAATTCTTCTCAAAAACAGACATTCAGAGTTGGTATAGGCTTTGTGAATGAAGTATGTACCAACTTACTATTGAGAACAGACGGTGTAAAGCTATGTATAAAAGTAACCAATACAGCAGACCTATATAAATATTGTATGGAACTGTTCAGCCGTTACGATTATGTAAACCATATTGAAGAGATGCACCGTCTGACAGATACTATTATAGATGTAAAGACACTGGCCCAATTCTTGGGAAAAGCCAGAATGTACCAAGCATTACCTCAAAGTATCAAAACAAGACTTGGATTGCCTGAGCTGATACTTAATGAAGCTCAGATTAATTCAGCTATCCGGGATTATTATACAGACGAGAATTTCGGAGGTTTTGGAAAAGCAATAACCGCTTGGCAATTCTATCAGCTATTAACCAATTACAAGAACAACTATATTGATACCACACTTGAAAGAACCATCAACGCTTATGATGTGGCGGTAGGTTTAGTAAAGTCCATCAATAAGGAGGATGATTCTTGGAACTGGTTTATTGAGTAAAGAATAACCAAGCACTAACATCTGAGGAGGATACACTATATATAAAATGGTGTGTCCTCCTTTTTTATTTACTAACCATCAAAAACGTAAGAACATGAAAGAACTAAAATTGACATTTATAGGAATAGACGATTGGAACAGACCTGTATTTCAGGACGAGAAAGGAAGATATTTTGGAGATACCGAGAATCTGTTCAATTATGGAACTGGTAAGGAGGAGGTTTACAATTTCTATAAAAACAAAAAATTACATTACCATATATGCTATTTCGGAATGTGTTTTGACTGCGACCCTTTGGGAATATGGATTAAAGAAGATGTGAAAATAATTCTGGAATAAGCAATATGTATCTTGAATGTGATTGTTCCCAAATCTCAATAGAGGAATGGGAGGAAAAGATGAAAGGCAGCAGACCAATAAACTACAAATGGTTAATATGCCGGATTAGGAAAAACATACCTTTATTATATAAAGAGCTATGTTTGAATTTCTACAATCCTTATGAAAACAGGTGCAGGGTGAACAAACGATATTACATACTAGTCCACTCAGCTACGGAATATTTCATCAGGAAATAACGTGATGTGTTCAAATCGGGAATGTGTTCAAATAAATCTATAAGAGCTGTTTGAATACGTTCCCTTACGTTATGTTTTTAATCAAAGACTATTATGAGAACAAAAGCAGTTATCTATGCCCGTGTCAGCTCAACTAATGACAGACAAGACACAAGCAGACAAATAGAAGATTTAAAAAGATATGCTGAATTGCAAAATATAGAAATCGTAAAAATCTACGAGGAGCATATCTCAGGAGCAAAAAAAATTGAGGAAAGACAGGTTTTAACGGATTGTCTGGAATACTGTAAGAAGAAATCTGTGAATTTTCTTCTTTTATCAGAACTGAGCCGACTGGGAAGAAGTACGTTACAAGTGCTTCGTTCGCTGGAGATACTACATGAAGCAAAGGTATCGGTATATATTCAGAACTTGGGATTATATACATTACAGCCTGACGGAAAAGTGAACCCGATAGCAAGTATAATGGTAACAGTGCTGGCAGAAATGGCTAATATTGAAAGGTCTAACATTCAGTATCGCCTAAATTCTGGGAGAGCCAATTATATTATGAATGGCGGTAAACTTGGAAGGAAGAAAGGAAGTGTTAAATCAGACGAGAAGATGAAGGAAGAATATAAAGAAACCATTAATCTACTCAAAAAAGGATATAGTATCAGGAATATCGCCAAACTTCAAGGAATCGGTATTTCGACAGTCCAAAGAGTTAAGAACCAATTCATCAATAAACAATAAACCCTATGGAAACAAATTACATTATTATTCTTGATTACTCAGTAGGTGAAGTAATCAGGATAAAACTTAGTAAAGAACAAATCGAAGAATCCTATAAGTATGATGATTTTGAAGCATTTCTAGAAATGCTGGAAGATAAGTATGATTTCAAGTTAAATAATTGCTTATGGATGACTACCGAAACTTACAGTGAAAGAAGTTTTGGATTCTAAAAACAAACGAAAGAGAGCTACAAACGCTCTCTTTTTATTCTCCTCTGAACGTGTTTATTCAGTATTTTAGATTTTTATATGATTTTCCTTTTTTAAACAAAGAATAATATATACATTTGGGCAGCTAAAAAAGATTGGTAATGTTGTCCGGCTATGGGTAACATTAAGCTCCCACCTATCTTTGTTACAGAATTTAATACTGACTTCGGGGAGTTTGTAAGCATAAAAACATTATGATAGGAGCAATTATTCTTATTGGAATTATCGGTTATTTCATTTGGAAGAAAACAGAAAAAATGAAAACCGATTATCAACCTATTGCCCAAAGGAGGTTATTCTATTTACCCATTACACAATTTATTTTTTGTTTCTTCTTTTGTATGATTTCTTTTGCCTTCGATGGTGATTTACCCAAAGATGAAATAAACCAATTTGTAGAAGAACATGAAATAGTTGGTGATTTATCTTCCGCTCTGCTAGGTTTGGATTTGACCTCAGACCAGATAACAATGTATATGCTGACTGAAAATCTCCATTCCAAAGCTACTTACATTCTGATAGGTAGTATAATAATGATGTTATTGCAAATCATAGGTTCATATAGCCAGAAGTTGGATAAACTGATTATTGAAGGAATTGCAGCAGTCCACACTATTTGTATTTTCTATATAGGTAATTTATTGGGAGAAGCCTTTGATTTTATGTTAAATCAAATGGGAACAATAAAGTTACTAAATGCTATAAGCGAGGACACTTCATCATCTACATGGGGAATGGTAGCTATTTTATTTATTCCATTTCACTATTTATACCATTTTGTAATAGAGAAACATTATCAGAATTTAGCAAATAAATAAATTGTCAAGTTTATGAATGAGTTTACTAATGAAATTAGGAATATGACAACAAAACAAAAGATTATAGTTGTTGTAGGAGTGCTTATTTTTCTTATATCAGACATCAGTATGATAGGGAAAATATTAATTATCGTAGGAATTGTGGTTTATTTTTTTATGAACAAACAGTTATTAACAAATAACTCAGTCGAATATACTAAAGAAATAAGGTATACGTTAATCGTTCCTATCATACAAATAATAGCATCCTTTTTCCTTTATGAAGAAAGCTCAAATGCTCTCACATCAGCAGGCAAGATAGATAATCTTCATAATATATCAACATATACTCCATATTTGGGAGATTTAGGAAAAGGACTGGATATAGCTAATCAGCTTGGAGCATTACCAGACATAGAGCGTTCACAAAGTACATTGGAATATATAAGTGCGGCAGGAGTGCTAAATAATGTAGTAAGTATTGGAGCTATATTTATAATTGCTCTTGCTTTGGCTGAATTATATGGAGTTTTTCATTTGGGTAAATTTACAAAGAAACAAATGCTCATGTTTTATGGAGGAGCGTCTATGGCTTTTGTAATATGTAGCATTTACTTTGGTATATATATGGAAAAGTTTATAGCTGTATTATCTAGTATTTTTTCAGGTACTGATGAATACCCTTTTAGTTATATTTTTCCAATACTGATGTTGCTGTTTGTAGGTATATTCTATAAACTCTATTCAAAGGCATTGGAAAGACTCTTTAGCTGCCAATTTGAAAATAATCTAAGTAACGAATAATTAAATTTTCATTTTATGAATTACTTCAATAAAATAGTTTTTACTAGTATATCTCTATGCTTTATGATAACTAGTTGTTCAGATAGTCTTAAATCAGAATTTGAAGATTGCTATACAACCAAAACATCACCAATAGAGCTTCTTCAGAATAAAGATATAAAAGACAGGATATTGGAAAATTATAGCCAACAATATTATGACAAATTGATAGAGAATGCTGATACTTATTCAAAAGTATTTTATGATTCCATTCAAAACTGCTATTATATGTATGGACATAAACAAGGTATAAGCAATAAAGATTTCAGTAATCAGTTAAGATATTATATAAACAATGATTCACTTGCAGTAACATTAAGAATGTATAATGTTATAATTGATAAATCAGGAGAAAGCGATTATGCTAATTGGGAAAAAAATGCAAAACAATATTTAAAACCGATTGAAGCAAAAGCAAAAAAAGGTTATGCTACTGCACAATATATTCTATGCAAATATGCAATAGATGGAAATTACGAAATAGATTTTGATAAATTAAAGACAATGCTTTCTTCATCTGCCCAAAATGGCATATCTGAAGCAGAAGTTTATCTTGGATATATGTTGTTAACAGATGAAAAAACAAAAAATGAAGGCAATAGGTTACTTCAAAAAGCAGAAGCAAGTGGGGAATCACAAACTCTTTCATTATTAAGTTCTTTTTTTATATCTGGCAGTGAAACTCTTCCTTCGGATTATAAAAGAGCGGAAAAACTATTATTAGAATTGGAAAAACAAGGAAACGAAGTAGCCAGAGATGCTCGACATGATTTAGGTGAACTATATTACAAATCCCAAGACTTAAAAAATCCAACTAAAGCATTAAAATATTATCAACTATCAGCTGAACAAGGTAATACAAAGTCTCAGTTAATGTTAGCTTTATTTTGCTTACAAGGAGAATTAGTAGAAAAAGATTGGTCTAAAGCCGAAGAATGGTTAAGAAAAGCGGCAGAAGAAGGAAACGATAAAACAGCGCAAGAAATACTGGCACAAGTTTATTTAAACCTATCTGTCAATCAAGGTGAAGATGCTACTGAGTATTTAAAATGGAAGCAAATGTCAGACAGAAATCCTCAAGAAGTTGATAAAAAAATGTTGGGATTACTTTTCTTTACTATATTTAACTAATATGCTAATATTTATCTCTATTATAATAGGAATTATCATCTTCTATAAGGTGATAGTTCCTTTTGTTCATAACCAATACTATCCAAATACTGAAAAGAGAATAACAAAAGGCTTGTTATCCATGTCCTTCTGGCAGATTCTTCTTAGTAGCTTGGTATGTGCTTATGCTTTTGGATTAGAACCAGTACATAAACAGTTTGATGAAGATGTAAATTCTTTCGTTCAGGAGTATTCAGAAGTGGGGGATTTGATAGGTGAATATACTGGTATCAATACGGCTTCCAATTTTTACTATTTAATGAGTGAAGCAGAAAGTTTACATACCTACGCTACTGTTTTTATAGTAGTAGCTGTGATTCTTGCTTTCCTGACAGTAATAGGAAGTATAGAAAGGAAGCTGGATAGAAGGATTGTTGAAGGGGTTGCTATCTTCAATACACTTGCTTGTTGTTGGATCGCAAAATCAAGTACAGACCTATATGAAATGATAATCCGTGATGGAGCTACTTTACAGACAATAGCTTGGATAGGAAGATTGTTTGGTACGGATATTTTCTCAGCTATGGACTGGATGATAAGAATAATCTGGCTGTGTCCTTTAATTCTTATCATCAAACATTTCTTTTATCATAAGACACTGGATGAATACTATGCCGTATCTATACCACAATCAGAACCAATCAAACAGCAAGAAGGAAATATTATACGGGAAGAAGAACCTGTAACAGAAGAACAACCAGACATTGAATCCCCCAAACAATCAGTTCCAATTAGTCAAATGGAAGAATCTGTTATTATCGAAAAACAGATTAATGAAAATAATTCTGAACCAGAACCAATCAATCAACAAGAAGAAAATAGTACACCGACAGAAGAAAGACCACAGCCCAAAGTTCCTAAGATAGAAGAAACAGATAAAAAGCCATCCGTTCCTTTCAATCTTTTGTTTGGTATAGGACTAGTTGTATTAATGGGAATAGTAGTTTGGTGGATTTTACAGAGTAATGAAAAGGATAACTACACTTCTACAGTAGAGAATCAAACAGAAAACATAGCTGATGAAGATATATATGAGCAGAGGTCAAATGCAATTATCCAAGAACTGACCTCCAAATATGGTGATAAAATACAAGTCGAATATAAATATCCTGAGCTATCAAAATACTGTACTTTTGGTCTTAAAGGTGAAGATGATTATAATTTTCGATACCTTTTAGTTTATGATTTGGATAGAGAAATTTTAAAACAGTTCGATACTCAATCATTGTTTACGAATAATCATAAAGAGTTGTTCTTGGCTACTTATGATGTAGCTATAAATTCACAAAATAATAAATTATTGATTTCTGGGAATAATGGAGCTAATAGTATTGGTTATACCGAATATTTATTAGAGTTAAACCCTTTAAATTGGCAAATAAAAGAAATATGTTCAGGAAGTGAAATCATTAAAAAACATGATGGTTACATAGCCAAAAGAAGCATTATGACTAAATGGGGTGATAATGTTGCCATGAGTGAACTTGTAAACATAGACATTCATTATAATCTTGATGGAAATCCTATAATTCCCTCAACTAGTGGAAATAATTATTTGTTAAAAGGTCTGATTGATAACAAGTATTCTGTTACAATGCAATTATCTATCCAAGACAACAAAATTTATGGCAAATACTATTATGACAAGAACGGTAGTGATAATTATTTGTACCTATATGGAGGTATATCAGAAAGCGGTGATGTAGTATTGCTTGAATTTAATACTGAAGGACAGCAGACCAGTAATTTCAAAGGAAGATTTACTAAGGGCTCTTTCTATGGTACATTCACCAATTATAAAAATATTGAGATGCCTTTTGAACTCCATTTTGAAAACAATAATTTGAGGACAGACGAAGTTACACTGAAAAGATATTATAACTCTCGTTTTGGTTATAGTATTTTATATCCATCTTCTTTTAGTAATTTACGTGAATCAGACAATAGTGATGGATGCAGATTCTCTAAAGACAATCATAGTTATTTAAGTGTATCTGGAATGTATAATGGTTTAAATGAAACGATTGAGGATAAATACAATGAATATAAAGCCAAATCTCCTGTTTATTCTAAATTAAAAGGTAACTGGTTTGTCGTATCTGATTATACTGAAAATGGGGATATATATTATTTAAAAACAGTTTTAAAAGATGATATATTTATGACGGCTATACTCTATTATCCTGAAAGTGAAAAAGAATTTTATTCCAAAATAATACCTAAAATCTTTACAAATTTTCCTGATTAAATATTTCCCAAAAGATATAACGCACTAGGAACATAAATCTTAGTGCGTTATTTTTTATACTTCTCTCTCAAAATGACAAAACGCGCTTCTAGGAGATTGAAACTCTAACTAATGACAAAAATAATACCTACTATAATGTGGGGAAATTTAATGAATATATTCTTTGATGGTACTTTAGAAGAATCGTCAGAGCGTCAGGTTAGAGAAACTACTCCTGATGTAACCGAAAAAAGTAGTACAATCGCCAAACCAATCCCTGAAAAGTATAAGAAAGATGTTGAAACTTTACGAAAGAGGTATGGAGAGAATTTTAAAACTGGTCTCTGCATTGAAATAACACTGAAGGAGCTTCTGGAGATATGCCCAAGAGAAAGAAAAAGAACGGACGCTTATACCGGGTTAGTATCTTATCTTTCTAAAGAATTAGGAATCAAATTAACTATTAAATCACAAAAATCTAAACTATGAAAAACTATTTTATTGCAAACAGAGAAGTCCTCGATACTACAATGACGATAGAGGAGATTGAATCAGCCGTAAATGATTCTTTGGAGGAAACAACTGGTGGAATGGTGTCTTTCGCGATTGAGGAGTTAAGCGAAAATCATGTAATTATGAAATTTATCCGTGAATTTAATATCAATCCGGACAAACCAGTGATATATGATACTGACGCAAATATTATTTCTGGTATTGGTCTTAGAGCCTTCACTCCTAAAAAGATGGGCGGTTATCCATTAATTAGCCCACTGTGTTTTAATGGGAAAAACTTCTATACTGACATAACTACATTCATCCAGTTCTACAAAACCTTATTACTGTTCTCTTGTGACGGAGAGGAAGGGTTTGTTGAAGAAATCGGTATAAGATGTTATCCGGATTGTATCATAATGAAAATCACATATTAAACTAAGGAGGAGATAACAATGAAAAAAGAAAAGAAAATATTCGTCATGAGTAAAGTATATACCATGACTGAAACAAACATTAGTGAAATTGAAAAATCGGTACAGAAAAACATTGATGATTGTATTGGTAAGGATATTATAAAATTCAGGCTCTATACTTTAGGTAATGTAGCATCCATGTACTTTTATAGGGGTATTGATTATTCTGTACTGGGAGCTGACCCTGAAAAAGATATAATTGATGCAGACGCTTTCTTACTTACAGGACACGGTTATAATGGTTTCTTCATGCCAGAGCCGTTCCCTATCGTTCCCGGAGGTTATTCCTATTCAATGCTCCAGACTGATTTTCTGGATGCTTACAAAAAAAGTGCTAAAATTCTTGGAGCAAGCAAGATAAGGGATTGTTGGCTGGAGATAAATTCAAATATGATTGTTCTGAGGGTACAAATGAAGTAACATATAAAAATACTGGAAACCAATATGCAGGCTTCCAGTATTTTGTTTCTCCCTATTATCCGATAATATCCAGAGAATTAAAAAGACAAGTAATGTAACCTTTTTCTTTTTTTCTGGATATACCATTATATAGGATATGTAGATTTTTTGGTTATTACTATAATATATTGATAATCTGATATATAACCCATTAATGATAAGCAGAATGTACTATTTTTCTTATCTCGTCAGAAGTGAATCCATTTTCAATACTACTATAATAAGCTATCAGATAATCAACAGCAACCCTTTCCGGTATTCCATCATTATAGAAGAAACTAGCCAATATCAGAAGGTTATTGTTCCGAACACCGGGGTACATGCTATAATATTCTTCAAATAAGGTATGGGATTCTAATGCCTTAGCTCTTATTGATTTTGTAATCTGAATTGGAGTTATATTACTATTAAGGACAGGCGTAGCAGCTTTCCCTTTCTTTTTGGGAGCAGGTGGAATGGATGGAAGATTAGCTGTGTCTATATGCAGTCTATTAGCATTTTTGTTCAGATAAAGCCCGGAATCATAAGACCACATACAGGGATGGGAGATATTGGAGCATGATAGGTCAAACTTCAAATCACTTCTTCCGGTTACTCCTAATAAATTTCCAATATAATAATACAAAGCCTTATGATAGGAAAAATCTTGCAGGTCATGCAGGACAAGCACCTTCAAACCATTACCGGAGGGAGATTTGAATACAGATAGCACATAAGGATTAGTTTTTAACCGCTCCTTTTCAGCTTTCAGGTCAGCTACATTATCAAGGTCAATGCAGACAACTCCCGATGAGATTATAATCCTTGCATCCTCCATCCCTTCAAACATACCAGAAAAGCAAATAGCAGGCAGCAGTTTCTTTTTAAGCTCGTTTCTCTTGTTATGGTCGCTTTCTTTTCTCACTCTTTCAACCCTCGCTTTCAAATCACCTTTCCTTATGCTTTCCAACACTTCAAGCAGAGGGATATGCTGGGGATTTATCTTTACAAGCACGTTAGGAAAGCAAGACACCATTATTTCATTCAGTTCCATCTTTATATCGTTTTTTAGTCAGACAAGTAATGTAACCTTTTTCTTTTTTCTCTAAATATACCATTATATAGGATATAGAAATTTTTTGGTTCTATGTTATATTCATATTTATTCCTCTATCATTCAAATATTTACAAAGTTTATTGTATCTATCTTTAGCCTTTCTTTTTTTAGGTATCAGATTATATAGTTCATCCAAAGTAATATCAAATGAATAAGTAGTTTCATTCTCTATACTATCCCTTATCTTTGGGTCATAGGAGTAAAGGCTTATCATATCCATAATGCAATTCTTTTCAGGTTTGCTATATCTCTTACATGGCTTCATTACACCACCTATTTTACAGGTAGAAGGTGAATTTTTAATGAAATACTCCTGAACTTCCTCCATGAGATTATAGTCAATATCGGAAGAAAAATAAACCTTTATCGGAAGTCCACTATGCTTTCTTATCTGGATTCTGCATATAGTCTGGATTACCAAAGATTTCATATAGTCCTTGAAGCTGCAACGACACCCGAACATCTTATTTATATCTCCTACAATATTATCAGGAATATGCCATTCGCCTAAGAAAACAATATTTTGGAAATCTCTGTATTCATTAGAACCTCTGTCAAGACCGCTCCCTCTGTAAATAATTGAAAAACAGTCTGAGCTTATTCCTGCTTCCATCAGACATTCTCCCAAAAGTTTAGGGAAATTATACTGTACCTTATCTCCGGCAAGCTCATAAGTATCAGCAACCCCTTCATTCCTTACCCCCTTGAATATATCCAAAGACTTCCATGTTACGATAAGGCTCTTTCCTGTACTGCAAACATTTTTCAGCATATAAACAACTCCTTTTCCAACAGCCATAAACTCATTTTTGTTCCAGTTCTCATTGTTTTTCCTCTTGAACGGTATATCAAACTGGATAAACTCTATATCACTTGAATAACGGAAACCTTCAACACTGAGAATCCTTTGGTCTGTTTCCCTGAATATGTTATCAGCAGTACCGTCAAACAATATGCAGCATAATCCATCAGCAAAATCATTCACCCTTCCACGAATAGGAACAATACCATTCTTTAGGATATGGTTAAAGATATATTCAGTCTTATATCTTGCAAGCTCATTCCTGGCACGGAACAGCTTGTAACCACTTTTTCCATAAGCAGCCCACATCTGGTTTATATCCTGATAACAATGCTGATAAAACCCTCCTTCACACTCCACACCTGATTTTCCATTATGGGTCTTGTGGCTGTCAATGAAGGTAACAATATCCTTTATTTCCCGTGGTATCTCAAAAGGCTGCGGATAATAGTTAATCATTTCATCTATCAGCATAAATTCTCTTTTTCCGGTATTATAGGAAATGAAAAGCTCGTAAGGCTCTATAATAATCCGGGCAGAGGTGATAATCAGAATATCATAATCAGCCAAAGAGATGGGATTATCCTTGTAAGCTCCCATTTCAGCTATTCTGTTTGTACTGGAGTGCAATACCATGAGCTTTGGACGATGAAAAGAAGATATACCGCCAATCCATTCTTCTGTTTTCCTCCCAAGTTCCTCCGCAGCTTCAATCGTTGCAACCACTACTAAAATTCCTTTACTGCATTTCTCCTTTATTATCTCCAGAATCATAGTCGATTTTCCTGAACCACAGCCGGAACTTACTATGTGAAGCCCGTTGGTGGTTGGAAAGGGAATACTGCAATTTATAAACTGCATCACCCCATTGCTAAGTTCAATCTTACCCATAACATCAGTCATTTTTTGAGGATGAGAGCCATAAAAATAACTCCCATCCTTGTTAGACATTAGAAACTCCACCTCTTGGCTCGTGGTAAATCATCCAGAATCCCAACCACGACATTATCATCCTCCAGAAGCATTTCTTGTTGAAGTGCAAAGTATAAGTTCAAATCCTCAACGATAACCAGTTTATTGGGCAAATCAGAATCCAAGAGAGTAACAGGAATACCATTAGGGTCAGTAGCTTTATAACCCCTCCTTAAAAATACTTCGGCAGATACAGCTTCCAACATCACTTCACCTGTATGTACCTTTAGATTACATCTATAAGAGCCAACCATCATCATATCCACTTTGGGATTTACAGGGGTACAGAATATATAATCTTCCGTAATCCATTGTCTATAAGTCTTTCTCATTCTGTTCTGGTTTTAAGTGGATTAGTGTTTAAAAATACTTGGTATGACCGTTCAAACTGTTCCTTTACAAATACTTCCTTCTTCTTTCCACAGCCACGTTTATACTCGCTTGGAGATACCATTTCTCTCAGGTCGTCATTTCCAATCCCCTTGATAAAGGATATGATATACTTTGTTGCATCCTTCTGGCTCAGTTCCTTACAGGCGGTACACCATTTTTCTATGATTAGCTCAGGAATGGTCTTGTTTTTCAACGCATCCTCATTAGCTCCTGAGAATTTCTCCAGTGCAGCCTTATGAATTACTATTCCAGATTCAGAGTATGAATAGCTTAGATTGGGATTTTCTTCACTCATGGCTCTTACGAGAGGTGTCTTTCTGATAATCCCTTTCGTGAGAGTTATCCATTCACAGGCGGAAGTGTAGTTATATCCCCTTGATTCCAGCATTTGAACATACTCCAGAGCAGCTTTAGTGTCTTTATCTATATTGGTATTTCCCAATACACCTGTCATAAAATCACTGTTCATCCAAGTAAATACTTTCAGATTGATAGCCTGTAACATCTTGTCTAAAGCTATCCATTGCAGAGGAAAATAAGCATATAACTGCAATCCCATATCGGGAAATTCTTTTCTGATTTCACGAATAGCAGAATACCTTGTCTGACCGTCTATGATTACCACAGTTCTTGAAAGCTCATCCTCCGGTATGGGATTCCCATCAAAATCAGTTACTGTAAATCCAAACCTGACTGCAACAGTAGCAGGAATAATCACACACATAATTTGCGCTCCAACCTCTAAGATTGTTTTTTTCAGCGATTCGATAGCTTTGGCTTTTGGTTTTCTGTTCATTTTAAGCCTTGCTATTCTGATTCCTCCGTCTTTTTCAGCACCAAGCAAATCAACGATATACAAGAGTGAAAAAACTTTGGCGAACATCTTGGGAGATAAATCTGCTATTTTCTGTGTTTCTTCTTTGCAGAACTCAATATCAGCAGGGGACAATTCCCCTGCTATCTTTCGCAACTCCTTCTGAACGGTACTCATAATCTACGCTTGTTTACGATTGAACTTATTATTATGATTACTCAGACGAAGTATTTCCAACATCTTATAGGTATCAAAAATGACGGTCTTTCCATTTTGCAGTATGGCTTCGTCAAGTACACCGTCAGCTTTCATCCTGCTTATATTACTGATTGATATACCAAAGACTTCGGCTGCACTCTTGATACCTGTTACAAATGGTGGTAACTTTGGATAGTTAGATACCGAAGGCTGTTCTACCACTTTCTTTGTTTTTACCTGTTGCAGCAATTCCAAAAGTTCTGCACCGCTCATCATTAATACGGGTTTATCCAAAAGGGATAGCAGAATGTTTTTTTCTGTATTCATTTTCATTATATTTAAAATTATAAAACTTGTTTTTGTTCCCGGAACAGTGCAAATGTAGAAACAAAAAAAACAGCTGCAAAGAAATTGCAACTGCTTTTATATCAGTAGATTATATATGATATTACATGATATTATCAGACGATATTTAATGCTATAATATGATATTCAGTGACTACTTCATGCTACTTGGTGCTATCTTTTTTACCTCCTTTTTGAACTGTTTTATAAGGTCATCAATCATTTGCTTGTCTTTATCTCCGACATTGCTTGTATTTTTTCCTAAATCGCCAATCGGAATTGTCTTACCTCTTATTTTGAACACATTAGCTACCATTTCCCATTGTCCTTTATCAAACTTTTCATGATATAGTTGTTTCATAAAATATTGCAAAGTCAGCTTACTTTTCTGCCATGATATTCTTTGATACGCTTTTTTAGGGGTATCTGATTCTCCACCAAACCAAAAGAGAAAACAATCTTCTGAACATTGAAACAGTTTGTTTTGGCATAATCCATACAAAACCTTCAATGCTGTTTGCTGTAAATCAACTTCAAGACCTCCAATTAAATTAGGAAGAAGCAAAGGGTTATATAAAATAGCTCCTCTTGCAGTCTTTTTTTCTGTTTTACTTCGCTTCTTTTGTCGGGTGGAAGCACTTTTCTTTTGTTCTTCCGCTGATGAACATTTCATATCAGCAGCATATTTTTCACCTAAATCTGCATTTTTTTCCTGTATGGGAGAAGAAACAAGACTTTCACCTGAAGACTCCATCACTTCGGAACATTTAGCTTGTTCATCTGAGAATGAATCATCCTTAGATAGGGTTAGTTGCTGGTTATAGTTCACCTCTTCTGTTACAGTAAATGCATTACTGGGAGTCGTAGCTTCTGTAGTATTGCTACAGTTATTCTCCGAATGGTTAGTATTTACGGTGTTACTTTCTGAATGACTAACATCTGCAGAAGGATTAGTATTAGCACAGTCGTTTCTTTTTGCAGAAATCATTGTGTTGTTCAATTCGTTTCTCAAATCATCATCCCCAAAGAGTTTATTTACATACCTTGTTATAGGAGAAACTAAATTACGAAATTTGGAAGATTTTTTATGTAATACACACAATCCTATTCCTCCAGCAGAACCGACAGCTACTCCCCAACCAAAAGCTTTCATATTGTTTTTAGGAGATGGAGCTTGAACATAGTAATTGTTCTGAATGTTTATCGTTACATTCTGTACCATAGATTTATAATTAAAAGATTAAACAAAAAGCAGTATCCGATAAATAACCTACCGAATACTGCTCTAAATATAAGAATTTATTTTTAAGCTATCTCCTTCACATACTCAAAAAGTTTTTTTAATTGTTCAGAATCCATTTTGTCAAGCTCCTCAATGATCCTCGACTTATATTGATGGGTGTTCCACTTATCCATCTCCAGTTTCTGAGTTTCATCCGCTACTTCAATATAAGGTTTCATACTCTCATAATCCGAATGTCCTGTTGCACTCATTACCACACTGGCAGGAATACCAAGAGCTAAAGAACAACATACAAAAGTTCTTCTCGCATCGTGGCAACTTATCTGCTCCCAAAACTTATAGGTATCTTCGTGTCTGGTATTACCTTTAAAATAAACCTGTGTTATCTCCCTATCCAGTCCAGCCAGTTTTGCAGCTTCTTTCAGGTAATCATTCAGTTTTTGATTGGAAGGAACTGGAAAAACAGTATCACCTTTATACCAAGTATATTTATCAATAATCTTCTGAGCGTGTTCGTTTAGAGCGATACGAAGTTTATCATCTGTTTTTTCGGTACAGAAATCCAAATAACCGTCAATTACATTGCTTGGTCTTAGTTTAGCCAAGTCAGAATATCTTAATGAAGTGAAAGCCATGAAGCAGAACATATCACGAGCCTTTGACAGATATTCCTTCTCTTTAGGAAATTCATACTCAAAGAAGTGCATAAGCTCTTTGTATTTAAGATATGTTACTGTTCTATGTACCATTTTCAAATTGGGTTTAAATTCTAACACTCCCGGCTGTATTTTATATCCATGTCTTACAGCCCATCGAAGGAATGATTTTAACGTTCTAAATTGTTTAGTAATCGTATAATTATGATAATCATTCTTTATGTACCAATTTACTAGTTCTAACATCTTAGATTGGTTTAACCCTTCCAGAGTAATATTAGAATCGCATCCCATAAGTTGATTCCACATTTGTTCATACTTGTATTGAGATTGTAAAGACCAGCAACCTTCTTTTGGACGGAGCTGTAAAAACTCAGAAAAGATGTCTTTTAGTGTCTTTTCTGTATTACCATCTTCCACAACTTTAAGCTTGTTTCTCCCTAATTTCTCATTTACCAGTTCTTTCAAGTCAGCATTACCCGGCATTTCATTATGAAGTGAATATTCAGTAAAGACTTCTTCAATACACCCCAAGAAAGTACGGATTGCATTGTTAATCTCACGTGCGTACACGGTCTTTCCACTAATATAATGTGTGGTGTTAGCTTTTACCAGTTGCTTTGTAGAATCCCATTTCATCGGGTCAATGGTATAACCCACAGAAAAAGCAACTTCATTTCTTTTACTGTTCCACCTAACCCTAATCATTAACTGCCCAATCTTTGTAACATAGGCTCTCGTGTTAAAATTCATCTTTTTCATACCCTTTGTTTTTTAATTTTTGATGAAGTTAAGGAGAAATTCAGTAGGATATATATAATGTAAATCACTGGATATTATATGATTGTACTTGCTATAAATACTCCCTCCGTACTCCCCCTGTAAAGTTCGATTTCTCTTTAGGTCCAAAACAAAGGTAGGAAGAAAGATTGGGGAGAGTAAGACCTTTTAACTACTCCCTCGCTTTTGGAAAGTATATGAATTTTATTGAAACTACAAAATTGAGAAGAAATTTGTATATATCTTATTATCAATGCTATATACTATATATGGGTATCAGATACAATCATTCTCTTACTCCCGTACGCACCGCTTAAAAGTCCTTGATTCTGAATGAATCAAGGACTTTTTTTATGCTTTTCCTGTTTCAGGTACTCCCTGGCAGCAGCTATAAGAGTATATTCTGCATCGAAACAAGGAAACCTATATACGGTTTTCTGCGGTTTCTTCTGCTTGTTCTACGTTTCCTGCACCGGAACCTTACGTTTTTCATGTGGGAAACGTAGGTTTCCGCATAGAGAGCCGTACGTTTCACGGTCGGGAAACGTAAAAAGCGCTTTTCCATGTTTCTTTTATTTCATAGTCCTTTTTAGGTTATCTATTTTGATGTTAGAAATCCTCTTGTGGTAAGTTCTTCTTTTCCCATCCTGCACTGAATACCCCATCTTGCGAACGTAAACGGGATACAAGCAGGTCCAATAAAACCTTGTGTTCTCCTTGCATTTCCATATCGCAATAAACAATTGCTTTTTTGCCACTTGTTTTGTGGAATAAAGCATTTAATTTTACGTTGCGGTCAAAAGACAAGACATTCATGATTATTTGTTGTATTTTATTGGACAGATTTTGCTCGCACTCCACATGGACTGTATATTGAAAAAGTCCTGATTCTTTTTTCTCAATCCATGTGCATAAAGGCCGGAATAGGCAATGTGTGATTAATACACAGGCCACTAAAACTGCTGCTTCTGCATATAGACCGACTCCAGGTAATGTGCCGCATGCAGCAGAGCACCAGATAGTAGCTGCTGTGTTCAGCCCTCTGACATTAAACCCGTCTTTCAGGATGAGGCCTCCTCCTATAAAGCCTATCCCTGAAACAATTTGTGCTGCCACTCTTGACGGATCTCCATTACCTATCGTCATGTCACATGAGAGTACGGTAAAGGCTGCAGCTCCTACTGAAACAAGGATGTTAGTCCGCAACCCGGCATTACGTTGCCTGTACTGCCGTTCAATACCAATTAATGTGCCCATTACGAAAGCACACCCCATTCTTGCCAAGTAATCGTAAAATAACATCATATTTTTTTCTGGCAAAGGTATTGCGGGAATGGGGGAAGGTGGTATTAGAATATTGTTAGAGTTGTATTAAAAATGCGTTAGAATGGCTTTTAATGCAGTCCATATAAAAATATTTCCGATTTGGAGATCGTATTTATAAACTTATCTCCCATGTGTACTTTTCTTCTTTCAGTAGGTTGGAAGAGCAGAAATAATCATCTGTTATTTTACAAACCTGTTCAAGTGAGATTTCTGTATTTTTATGAGGTCCGATAAGATGGAATACTTGTCTGTTCTTGTCAAATAAGAATATTTGGAAGATTCTGATATTCGTTCTAATGATTTGTAAAGTATGTTTGTTAGCCTTATTGGTTATAAACATACATATTTTTGCCGGATAATATTCGGATGAAAGAATTTCCTTTGCTTGTTCTGTTGTGGCATTGCTGATTACTACATTTTTTGTTTCTCCCATTGAAATGGAAAAACCTTTTGGCCTGTTTTGCCATAACCAGCAGAGTGTACATAACAGCATGCCGCAGGCAATTAATAAAACTCCATAACCATTAAGTGTACCTTCCAGTTTATTACCATAACGGCCGCCCCATACTATTCCATGACTACTACCTTGAGTCATTAGCAGATAGATTGCGATGCCGAACATGATGATTGTAAAGATTATTAATAAATAGGAATAGGTTCTTTTTGATTCGTTACTTTGAAACATATAATGAAATTTGTTTATATCTGATAATTATTATTGTAGATATATTTCTATTTTTATCTGTAATAGGAAATCGTTATCTTTTTACTGATTATAATATGTATAGGTACATTATTCTTTTTTTCTTCCAGAGGGCAGTCAAGATGTCTTGTTTTTGATTTTTAGATGCTCAATATTTGGCAGAACCGTCAAAGGTTCTATTTTCTGAGAATAGGAATCGGATATAAATATTCATATTGTTGGTACAGATGAATTAATGTGGAGTAACTTTGATGAACTATACTAATAACCAAAGATACTGAAATTTATTTGTAGGGCCATGATATTATATTGGGGAATTATATGCTTATGCTAAATAACATCTTTGTAAGAGTTCTATATTCTTATACAATGTTATGTGAGGTGTTGGAATAATGACACCTGTCAATGATGGTAAAAATGTATCTGATAACACAATATGCAAGTTTTGGTTTTTCCTTACTTTTTTATAAATTGCATATTATCTGGATTTTGTGATGAACAGATGTTTTTTTAAGTATGGCTTGCTTGTAGTAATTTAGATTTTAGGTGAAAAATGAATGCCAGAAGATTTTCTTGCTTCATTGTAACTCATTCATTATGAAATAAACGGATAAACTGTGAGATTCTGAATAAATTAAGTCAAGAGATTATGGGTGCAGAAATAAAGATTTATCAAAGTTTGTGGAAAAACTTGCTGTTGGTTATATGTTGTGTGATTTTTGCTATAGGAGCAATTTTTATTATTGCAGACGATAGTTGTAAAACCATGACCAAAGTTTGTGGAGGCTGGTTAGGTGTTATATTTTTTGGAGGTGGAGGGCTGTTTATATGCGTCACTACTTTTTATAATTCTATAAGACATATCCCATATTTAATCCTGAAGTGATTTAAACTTTTCTTTTCCTTGCACATT
>ERZ791608.143-NODE-143-length-44699-cov-4.695681_pt1 | contig 44699 bp, 38 predicted proteins | sample MGYA00510276_ERZ791608 | MGnify/ENA primary metagenome ERZ791608 (study PRJEB30046, sample SAMN00791908) | human gut metagenome | study: EMG produced TPA metagenomics assembly of the A metagenome-wide association study of gut microbiota in type 2...
ATTATTATAATCACTATTTGTTATATAATGAGCGTTTCTTATATTTATATCTAAAACTATTTTTTTATTGACTATATCCCATAATCCTAAAGGTTGACTAAAAAAATTATTATCTACAAAGTCAAAACTATCAATTATATAAAAAGCTACTTTTTTAATATTTATCTTATAATATTCACTATTTACAAATTCTATACTACCCATTACAGCCATTCTGATTCTAAAATCTCCAAGAGAAGCGTATAATTCATTTACAATTCCAGCACGATTAGAAGAAAAAATAACATTTAATAGATTAGGCTGAATGTATCCTCTATATTGTATATAGTATTCATCAATCTGCAATATACGTTTCTTTGAAAAAAATGACATTATAAGTTTATCTTCGAAATTACCGAAATGAGATTCTTTTATGATATTATTGGGCAAAGAAGCATGTCCTGCAATCAACATTTTACGAATTTCATTTACTAATTGCTTTTGAGCTTCAAAAGTAAACCACACTTTATCTTCAATAAGTTTATTATAGAACTCTTTGATTGTAGGATATTTCAAAACATCATCAAATTTAATAATATTGGCAATATCAAAATATTGATATGGTTTATTACAAGGTGGTGTTGTAAACCATTTATGTTGAGTTTTAGCTCCAATATTCCATCCCATATGTTCCATTATCTCCCAAATAAATATAACAGCATGAATCCGCAATTTTTGTTCTTTAAAATAAAAAGACTTATTACATTCTCTTCTTACCAAATAGAATTCAACATCAATAATATTAGAATTTATTGTATTGAAAACATTCTCATCAAATGGTATAGGAACTAATGATTTAGCTGAATTAATTGTTATTTTATCAACATTTATATATACTTTTTCCATTACACCATTGGCTGTATGAAAGAAGTGTATATCATAATCCTTACCAATAGCCTCCTTATTTGTAATAATACAAATATATACTAAACGAGAATTATAACATGGAAACTTTATTAATCTTCCTTCTTCATCAGCCCAATAAGCATATAATATTTGAGGAGTATTTTTAATATTATGACTCATACTTTGATTAGTACTTTTCAGTTGAGCATTTAGTTTCATTTCTATATTCTTTATTATATGAGTGCAATTTAAAACCTTTAATAACAGCTATGCCTTTAGAATCTATTTCACATTCTTTATTACAAAGAATATTATTACCATCATCATCCATTATAGAAAATAAAATAGAATCTCCATCTTTTACATTTATTACTCGTGCATAAAGAGTAACGACCTCATCTTCTGGCAATTCATTAAGAATAGTATTTCCTTCTGCATCCTTCCAATAAACCTCCACTATTTCAGGTTTATTTTCTTGTCTTGATTCAGAGGCAATCGAAATAATAGATTGTTGTGAAATTTCAGACACTTTCCAAATCTTCTCCCTAGGCTCCAGATTGTTCCTCTTGATAATACCTGGTGACAGATAAGCAGTCATTAACATCGGAGAACATCCAGTATTCATATCTTCCTCTATCTTCAAGCAAAAGCAATCCCAAAACTGAAAAATATCAGCAATCTCCACTTCATTGTATATAAAATGGATTTCTCCATTATGCATGGCTCCTTCATTCAGCCAGTCATAAAAGAACTGCTCGTCACCACTACATTCAAACATAAGTGTAATCAGGTCTCCTTCAACTGGTAAGCATTCCCGATTACCAATCTTTTCACAAGCCTCGATATGAAGCCGTATGATTTGACTTAAATTAGGATCATCATAATGTGGGATATGACACCGATAACTATAATAAAGTATCGGTATCTCTTTATCTCTGATTTTCAATATAGCCCGGCATTTCATAATGATAAAGTTTCAAATGAATGACTATGGTAACAGCTCACGACTAATCCAATAATAGGTCTGCCCATTGGATTGGAATGATTTACCGGCAGCTTCGTCCAACAGCTTCTTCTTTTCCTTAAAATATTCAATCAGTTTGTCCAATTCTACATCGGTAATCATCTCCTTTTTCTTCAAGTCCTTAATCCGATATACCTCAAGAAACGGATAGTCCACCGGACATGAAGTAAATCTTCGTAAAGATTCTGATATAGGCATTCTCAAGAAAGCCTTCCTTTTAACTTTACAATACTTATCTGTATTTCTCTCAGAAAGGAAATGCCGTACCAGCTTTCTTCTGACACGACGAGTTGAAGCATACTCAGGAACATTCAGGCTATCTCTCTTTATACTAATAGCTGTTTCATCGTTATTATATGTTATATAATCCTCCGGACAATCACAGATATTAACCTTAGCCTGTTTCTTTTTTCTTACAGATTCAACTTTATAATCAACCACCAACTTAGCTGGTTCTTCTATATATTTCCTGAGCCGTTTAAATTCATCTTCATTCACCAGTAAATAATAATCCAATATAGAAGACAGACTGTCAGGTAATACAACAGGAGATAATGGAAGCGACCATCCAGGTTCTATAGAAGGACATGCTGACATTATGGCTTGTTTATCAGCTTGTTTAATATGATGATAAGAAACAAATGTAGAATCCAGTTTGTAACGGTTTGTTCCCACTTCTGAAAAGGCCCTTACCAACTGATTATACAACATTGTATTATCCAATTTAATTTGTAATAGCATAGAATCCACAGCCTGAGTCAAGCTTCCCATTTCTAAAGATTCATTCTTCTGAGGGAAAACCAACCACCCTTGCGTCATACTTTTCTCAGGAAAATCCAAACAATATGTATTATGGTTTACCTCAATGTATTCATTTTCATTTCTTATCAAATCAGGATATACCATTAACTCTCTTTTCCTTTGGCTTATCTGTGGTGCATAACTGTCAATCATATTTCCCAACTGCAATACAAAGTTGTTAAAGTTATCAGGCTCACCACCATACAACTGGAATCCCAACAACCGACAATTGTTTCTTACCATTCTATTTACCAATGTAGAATCTGCCCATTCGCTATTATATCCTTTGTCTCCAACAACCACTAAAATATTTGTTTCATCCTTATATTTCTCGAACATATCCACACCAATCCTCACTCCAGACCAACTTCCGAATCTTCCATATACCGGTTTAAGCCTATCTACATTACCAGCCTTTTTCGAAAGGAAATCAAGCATTTTCATATAATCTGGGGTAAGTTTACAAATAGGGTCTTCCAGATTTCCCTCTTCGTTGAAAGTAAGCACACATCCAAATCGGAATGTAAAACTCTCATCGTTAATCAGAACAGACTGTAATCCTTGAACAGCATTAACCAAAGCCGGGAAACGTGAAATTGTATTATCTTTTCCTTCAACTACAAATACTATATTGATATGCTGTAAGTCCTGTTCGATTTTGTTCTTAAAAGTATCATAATAGATTGGATTTCCATTTACATTCAATACATAACTGTCTCCCTTGTCAATAACCGGCATAGGAAGATGAGTACGAAAACAGAATGTTGTATCATTTTCTCTATAAGAAAGTACCGGACTATATTTTATAGCCGGATTCAGTACAGACAAATTCAGGCTCTTTCCCCTTTCAGAGGCGCACAAGTTAATCGTGTCGCCATCTGCCTTATCAATTATAGTGAGAGATTCTTCAGGTAATGACCCTACATCTATGTGCAGCTGCTGTCCTGAAGAGGTCAATAATCCATTATCAATCCATCCTATAGCTTTCAGATCAATACTATCCGCATCGATCACAGGCCTACAACCGACAAGTGTATGTGTTCCATCTGCCGCTTTCTTATAAGGATATACAATACTATACATTGGAATCTTACCAATCTCTTTGGTCAGGTCTGTATTTCCGTATAGCTTTATGGAGTCATTCGCAAAATATTTTTCGGCATTTACTAGCATTGAAGTATCGTTCGGCAACAGAACCATTTTGTTTTTAAATCCTGTCATGACATCCGTAATACCATTTCTTGTCAGCAAAAGTTCATCCTTATTAATCCAACCGACATATTTTGCCTTTTTCCACTCTTTCAATCTGCCATTCTTCAAGATAGACGAATCATATTTTATCAGTTTCAACCAGTCGCCTTTCTCCTTTATGACCAAAAAAGCATCCATATATTCCACTTTATCCATCTCATTCTTTCCACTTGGACTCATGTAAGAAGAGGAAGATTCCTGGGCAAATACTATCCACGGGCTACCCTTGAATACTGTAAAATCACGTGGAGCCTTCAATCCTTCTATGCAATAATTGTTCACGTACTCACGAGGTACTTTCTTTATTCTTGTAAAACGATTAACCGGTCCACATGCTGTCATAACACCCAGGAAACAGCCACAAATACATGTGGCATGGAACCAACTTAATAACCTATCTTTTTTCATCGCTTACTTTTTTTATTCAGAAAAACGTTCATGTTGCGTTACCATTAATTGCATAACACATTTATTATTCAAGTCATCACCCATATCAACAAAAACTTCATCAATGATCGTCTTCTTACGAGCAATTATTTTTAACCCCTGACAATAAGAATAAAAGTCATTTTTCTTATTGTTATTAACAGTAACAGCAATATCCGGATCATTGCAAAGATATGTCTTCAGAATGTAATTGTAATGTACATTAAACGGCTTACCATCAACAATGGCCTGCAAATGCTCCCTAATATCATTACCGACCAATACAAGCACATCTGTTGAATCATTATCCGTATACTGTGGCAATATCTCTATAGTGTGTCTAATCGGGTATTGCGTATTCTCAGTAGTTAGTTGAACCTCATAAGTGCCTGGCATACTATAAGTATATAAAGGATTCTGTTCCCGAGAGTCCACTATTCCGGATTCACCAAATTGCCATCGCCATTCCTTTGAAGGTCCATAACCTCTGAATGAAACAATCTCACCTTGTAAGGCTGTGGACGGAGCTTTCATTTTCACCAGTCCATCGCTCCCGTAGTCATTACTTTTCTGTCGTACTGTAATGAGAAGACGTTGCTCAAGAGAATTGTCTACTGTAAGACGCACCATATATTTACCGGCATTCTCAAAGGTATAGTTGCCTGTTCTTTGAGAAGACGTATTTCCGTCTCCAAACTCCCAAAGCCATGTATCAGCATTGCGGGTACTATCCGAATAATATATTTTCTCACCGACATATAGTTCTGTAGGCGAAATACTCATACGCACTATACGCTGGGCAAAGCACAAACGTATTATTACAGCTATTACAATGCATGTAATAACAGTCGCTATTACAAAAAGAAATTTGCGATTATATATTTTTCCCATGACTACTGCTATTTTTTCATATCATTCTGTAGTTTATCCATTTTCTTTTGCAAGCCAATTTCACATTCTTCCAAATTAGCCTTGAACATATCAATATTCTGACGAATACTCCATAACTGTTTTTTATCATTCATCCACATTTCATAAAAATCAGCAACGTGTAAAAACACCTTGTAGCGTTTATCCCAATTATTTTGCTCATATACATTTCTTAAATTATTTATCAGATAATCTACATCTTCTTCCTCATATTGAGCATGGATACCCGGATGGAAGCCTGAGATCTTATGATAAAGTGAATCTATCATCATCTTATGTCCTTGCTGTTCTTGTCTGAAATTCCTTATACGATCCATTTTTACCTTAACATATTCCTTTTGCTCAAATAACCTAAAGTCCGTATTCCATAAAAAAATTGACAGGCAGCAAGCCAAACTTGTCAAGAAGAACAATACAAAAACATAGATTCGCCCCCATAAGACTTCGCGATTATTCATTTCTTTTCTCTTTTCATTTTCCATAATCCCAGAAGTTTAATTTGTTCCGATATTCATATTTCTACGTGTTTTCCTGTTGTCACGAATGCATTGCAACAAATCCTGACGAACCATATCCTCCTGTATTTTCATTATTCGGATTGAATCCTTTATGCTAAGAAAGGTATTGATCTGATTTAATAAATTACTGTATAAGACACAGTCGGCATTATCGATATTTTGAGTTGATTTCAGCAAGTCCATTTTGCGTGTACTGACAATACTTTGCAATAAAACATCGTTTATTCGAGGAGAGGTGTTCATTAATTTCATATACTGATATACAGAATCCACTCCTGTAGCCAAATCTATTTCTTTTGTATAAATCCGGTCATAATCCAAAGTTTTCGTCATAATACTTTTGACTTCTATTGTAGAAGTCTTGAGGAAACAAGAAAAAAACAATACGCTCCATGCAATACATGCAGCCAAAAGAAATGAAAATCTTAAATATCCATTCCGTACATCCTTATTATTCTTAGGTTTCATACCATTTCATTATTGTTAGTCGTTAAACAAGTATTGATTCCCAAATAAGATTCACCAAGTTTAAATCCGGTATCTTCCTGCCTTATAATATACTTCGTAACAATCTGCCTATCGGCTGGCAAGAAAAGTTCTTTTAATTCAGATAGAATCTTATCTCCTTTTCTTCCAGAAAGAAAATCCTGCAAATCATTTGCTGAGATAGGACCAATTTCCAAAACAAGTTGTGAGCTGCCATCTTCAAAATTATCACCCAATACAAAATCGACCCCCAATCTACATTTACCCAATGGAGGTATCATTTGTCTATCAACATGGGTAACAGCTCTTTTCCCTTCCTTTAAATGAACAGGAATATCCAACAGTATACTTAGAATCTGCTCTATTTTCTTCAGACTGGCCGTTATACTTTCGATGTAAGGAAGAATCTTAACAAGCATTACAGCCTGTTTTAACGGCAATAACTCCAATACCGGCCATTCTTTGACAAACACGTTTACATAATTACGGTAAACGTTCATTTTATCCATTTTTCTTTCCATACCTTGAAAATCGACCAGCATCTGATCTATGGAGATTTCAAAGGGCCTGAAAAATCTGCGGGCATAAAACTCTTCCTCACGATGAATACGAATCTCATCCAAAACTTCTTCCTTAGAATGATGGTCTTCCGTATATATGTGTTGGTGGAACATATTTTCAGGTAATATATCATATAATCCTTTGCGATTCACGTATATATTCAAATAGTCCTTCAAATCATGCTGAGAGTATTCCTGACAAACTTTATCTATGTCCTTGGAATAACCGCGCCTAGCATTCCCTTGTCTGAGAATCAAAACACGATTTTCATCGTAATGGTTTTCCCGAAGTGTATTGGCCACAACCTCTCCCTTAAAATCAGTATCGGACAAATTATACTGATGTTTTTCTTCATCATAAAGAAAAATCTTATCTGAATTTTCCATACAAATTCTTTTAATAGTAAAATTAATCCAACAAACTCCATTTCTCTGTTTTGTTCTCGCTCTGAGACTTACTGCGTTCTGCAATCACAAGATTCTCTTTATGCTTGCCAATATATTCCAAACTACTTAAAGTGGTCAATAACTGGCTGAACAGATACATAAATTGTTCAACTGTCACCATCAAGTGACGTATATCCTCATGATCGTAAAGCAAGCCTGCATTTTGTTTCAGTATCGCATCAAATTCACCAGGCTTGATATCACTCCATTCATAAAAATACTTCATCATCTCTTCCTTATCATTCTTATGCATGAAATCAAGGCTGACGTAACATGTATGCGCCAGAACAGAAAATACATTAAGAAAATGCAACGGCGTATAGTACTGACCTTCGTTCCGATAAGAAAAATAAATATTGGCTATATACATAATCACATTACGGCATATCATTTCAATATTTTCGGCCAATGGGGTTCTTTTTTCCATATTTTCCACTTTTGAAATGATAGCCTTACATGCTTTCTCTATCAAATCTATATACTTACCAAATTTCAGATAGTAATTTTTAAGTTCGGGATGACTTGAAACACTGGTACATGGTGGAATGAAATTGCCATCTACTTCAAAACGGTCTCCATTCCTCCTTACCCTACCGATAATCAAATGGTAACGTTCGAGATTCTTAGCGTTAATTTGTCCCGCCGGCAGTATATTGAGAACATATTTGGGTTTTGCATTAGGATGTCTTGGGATAACCTCATTTTCATCAGGTACACCACAAGGAATACGTTCAAAAGGATCCACTGTGAGGATTACATCCCATCTTTGCTTCGCCGAATCCAAATTTTCATCGTCAGGAACCGGAAAAGTTGCAGTAAGTTCGTCATCTTCAGCCGGATTAAAATCAATCAACAATCCTCCCGGCGTAATCGCATGACAACGCTTTAAGCGAACTTCCAAAACACCGGTAATGAGATCTCTTATTTCAAAGTCTCCAGACATCGACTCTTCTTTCCTAAAAGGAAGTAACCCGTAACTTATACGTGTCAAATCCGATTTCCGATATTCACAATCCTGATTGATAAAATAGTTTTCCAACTGCTCAAAATGAGTCTTATCAACCATGAATCCATCTTTCCAATTTACAAGAAGAAAATTCTTAAATTTATTATATTCTCCCATATCTACCTGCTTTTAAAATTCGTTATCTGATGAATATTCACTTATCACCCTCTTGGCTATAATGACACATCCTCTTTTCAAGTTGTTGTGAGCAAATGTTTCATCCGGATCAATATAAATCCGTCTTTTGAAAAAAGATGGCTTTATATAAAAAATCCATTCGTAATATTTGCCATTATCATCCCGATAAACAATCGGAGTATTAGGTGATTTCCTGTTACAATCATCAATCATACGCTGAAACCATTGACCAAAAACAGAATCTTCTGAAACCTTTCCTGTGATTCTTTCAGAACTCAAGTCTGTGACATTACGAAAAATTTCCAAATCTGCAACAGTTATACGTTCCATATTTATCCGGAAATCATCGGAATCATATTCATCAGAATATTGCCATGTTTTATATATTTCTATTGGAATATCAAAATAACATGCAACAGCCTTTCTATACAACAAAGGGAAGAGAAATGGGAAAAGACAAGTACTAGCCCAAATACCATATTGCAGTTCGTTTGTAAGATTGAATATTAAAGAAAACAATCCACACCCCAATAACATAACTACCAGTGATAGAAAAAAAGTGAATCTGAACGACAAACTCTTTTTTCCTCCGGTGAGATATTTAAGTTGAAGAAATTGAGTATAAAATCCAATAATCAGATAAATAAAGCTCAGCATTAAATAAGCATAAGGCATAAAATTATAATTAAGGAAGCCAGTCAATCCAGGTAACCCTAATAAGATTCCATTCAGCAAAACATAAAAAATAAGTTTTTTATTGTTCAGCATCTGATTCTTTTTAGCTATAATACACGCAACTACTGCCAATATTACAGTTAAAATAGGCAGCAATAAGTAAGAAGATATGAAATGTGTGACTACAGGACTCATAAGATAGTTTTTAAGTTTATTATTATATTATTTTTCTATAAATATACGGAAATTAAAAGTATCCGGTGAAGATTCTTCCAATTTTATCTGTAAGTCTCTCTTCAAGCGTTCTTCAATATGAATATCCTGAAGAGGAGAAGCAAGATGCAAATAAACATCTTTGGTCCGCACCAATCCTCCATTGGATGACTGATGAATACAGACCCCATTTTTAATGGAAACAGAAGTCAGCAACTCACCCAATTCTTTTTTGCAGAAGCAGGAGATATCATTGTTTGTCAAAATCCGGTTTCTGGAAGTCAATTCATATTTGTACAAATTAATCCGCTCTTGCTCCTTAGGCTCTTTTCGTCCACCATAAGTAGAGGTTACCAAAAAAAGAGTCGATGCTTCCAGAAAAGCTGATTTGGGTGCACTTAAAGGAACTCCTGCAGGCAGATTGTTTGCCATATCCGCATTTGTAACCCAGTAATCAACCGTGATTCGTTCATTTTCCTTCATCTTGTCAATGAACAGATAGCAAGGAACTTCTCCCGTTTCATGCATATCATGCAATACTTCCTTCAACTTACTCAAGGTCTGAACAATCTGTTGGATATGAGAACGTAACTTTATGTTTTGCCTGGTACTAAACGCATGAATCTCATCGTTAAGCATATCGTAAAGATACTCCAATTGGTCTTTTGCAGAACGAGAATCAAACCGTTCACATCCTCCACGTCTGATAGAATATGTATTATCCGCTTTACCCTGTCCAGACTTTCCATACAGCAATTCATGATACGGTTCTCCTTTACCATTCCTGACAGAATGTACATCCAACAAATATTCAGAAACAGCAGTCTTTAATGGTATTACTCCAAAAGTATCATCAAGTATGAATGTAGATTGGCGCAATAATTTGTTTTCAACTGGAATCATATTAATTCCGATGCGAATATCCTCCAACATTTTCCCTGCAAATACACCTGGAAACACTATTTTAATCCAAAATAATTTCTTATCAAGCATCATGGCCAATGCTTCCGGAATTTCTTCTGAAAAACCAGAGGGAAGAAAACTTGAAGCAGAGAAAGATATATCTTCATTTACAGTGAGATAATTATTTTTATAAAGATTCAAGATATTCCGGTCGACAGCATGTGTCAGTTCATAGTTTTCAAAAAAAGACATCACCTCATTGTCATTTTCTCCTTCTATGTTATAAATACCTCTTCTCATAGATATTTTTCTGTCTCCAATATACCATTCGGAACAAGATAAAAGATATAGATATTTATAACTATCGACAACATTGGGAAGTTCCATATAAAAGGACATATTCCGCAAATTAGAAATATTGTCATCCAAGTCCAAACCAACCCAAACGGTTTCGGGTGAGGTATGTTGGTCCAGCCTTGTAATCATTGTCTTATTCAGGGCTGCGTCCACTTTGTAAATCAAATCATCATACAACAACAATCTGACATCCCCCTTGTACAATGGAGTATTACAGGAGGGATAAAAATAGACAGCTCCTAACTGGTCGTCGGAAACAGAATGACCGACATCATAATAAATGCCAGTATCCTTTCGAAAAACATAATCATTTTCAAAAGGAGTTGCATGTGCTATACCATGAGCAGGAGTAGGGGCTAGCATGATACCCGGTGTCAGAATACGCGCCGTCTTGTCCAAAAGGCGACTTTCAATATGATTAAAATCTTCCCCGAGCAGATACATTTCATTAGCCAGGGCTTCCAACAATAATTTGACTATCGGATCAAAGTTCTCTGCTTTCTGAACATCCCAGAATGCAGTTGCAAATGACATCATCCGATTCCTTATTTGTTCTTTATAATATTTTTCACTGCTCATGATCTATCCTCCTTTACTCTTTATTTAGTAGAAATGGGACCTAAGTAAATTACATAATAAAAACTGCACCTTTCTCCTGTTTGAAGGAGATTGCCTGTAACCCATATTTGCGTCTGTTTCTTAATCGTAGATGTTTCAAAAACGGTGTCCTGCCTTATTTTGTCATTAATCTGTACTCGGACATCCACATTGGTAAGCCTTTTTTCATACCGAGAAATAGCCTCCTTGATATATTCTGTAAACTTACCTTCCCATCTTGTACGCGAAGTGATTCGTTCAAAATCAAGATCAAAAATCTTACATCCAAACTCCTTATCATAGTCATGTTCTCCAGGGCAAGTACTTATCAGCAGATTCAAGAACTGATCAATAGATTCTTTTTCAGAGCATGTCTGAAGACGGCTATGTTTCACATCTTCACTTAGCAGATCCTTAATATTCAACGGGAGTTTACAAAATGTCTTCATATCATTCATCTCCATTCGTTAACAAGCGCCTCGGCACCAAAATTAAAAATGCGCGGTGCTATAATGATACGTATTCTATTTTCCTTTAGAGCACATAATGTCTTTGTATGCATGCAAAGGCAATTTGCATCCAAAAAACTGAGTGAAAATACACATTCATTGTCTCCCTGAGCATTGTACACACGAATCTCACCATCTTGACGCTTATCGGCATAGACGGCCCATGCCTGTAACTGTTTTCCAACTGTTCCATATAAAGTACAGGATATGAAACCACTACAGCCATCATTATCAGGATAACCGTTACGTGCAAGTTCCCGTTTGAACTTTATATCCAATTCTTTCAAGATATAAAATTCATCCCGGAGTATTAGTTTCATTTCAAACTTGTCCTGTAACGAAACCTGTTTCTTGTTTTTGAAAAATCTATCAAACCATCCCATGATTCATTTATGGTCTAGAAAAACATGAATCTCCAAAATCAAGTACCATTGCACTAAGATGGAATATTACCTGATTTTTTCTTTTATTTACCTGTATTTTGAAATCAGAACATTTGGCTTCCTTTACATTGATCCTTGTACCAGTCAATGAGTCGAATATTTCAGCGTCTTTAAGCAAATAACCATCAAACATCCATTTTAACAATGTACTTGTTGGAAAGCCGCTTATCATACATACAACATTTCCACCCTGTGTCTGACCTGTCACTTGTCCATTGACTGATGCAGGTTTTTCAAGCTTATATTCATAAGAAAGCAAGTCAAAAGTCTGTACCTCATCATTGACTGAAGTTCCAGAGTTCCATAATTTTATGTACGAAGCACTATTCATTATTCCTGTTCATTTAATAAATCAGTCTGCAACATACCGACAAGAGTATGTTCCTCATTCATGCGAGTCTCTATAAAAAGCAAAGTATCATCTGCCGAAAAATGCTTCATGCCATAAACTCTTAAATATGCCTTTATGGCTTGCACCTTTACCTGATATACCTCCATTGACAAGGCATAAACAGATTCTTCTGAAATGCGTTCAAAACCATGTCTCAACAATTCATTTTCAAATGATTCTCTTTCTTCTTCATTTGATATCTTGCATATAACCAGAGATTTATACATTTCCATACGCATTGTTTTTTATTTTTTTCGTTCAAGATATTTATATGCATAAATACCTCCTAAATGCCCTATATATATACCACTTATAAATATCAGATACATGATATACTCTTTTGTTGCAATAGAAGGGAAAAAACATATAAGAGCAAAACTCAGTATCAAGACAAATTCATATATTCTAGTAGAATATCTCACAATATAACGTAAAAAGTCCTTCATCTATTCTTTTGTAAATATATTGAAATCAATATTATAACCATTAAAACAATAACAGAAGAGACAAACCAGGTTCCATGGAAAATATCAGGAAAAATGAATTTTCCAAGTAGAAGCAATAGCATCAAAACATTACTTACCTGGTTCAAAATATACATCAGGCGTTTTATATCCATCATTTTTCTTTTTAATAATTAAATTTTCTTGTATTACCGGTTTTTCAATCCTGGTATTATCACATTTTTCAATATGTACAGACTGCAAAACCATGTCTACAATTTTTTCAACACTCTCCTTCTTATCATTTGACTTACAAGAAGATATTTTCTTTAACATATCGGAATAAGACAGATTCCTATTTATATTTCGGTTTACCTTCTTACTGATATTCTTCTTGTCATAAACAGTAGAATCTACTGTAACAGCAGACCTCCACTCTTCCTTTAACGCCAACAAGCCCAATACAATTCCAACAAATTTTCCACCACCCTGTGGCGCGTGATTTTCATTATCAGGGCCTTCAATGGGCGGCATACGATTGAATGAAGTCTTGGACTCGACAGAAATACTTGTTCCTTCCAGAGGATCCTTTGTCAAGTCTATAACTTCAAACTCTTCATGTCCGTCGTCATCAAAGATCTTATCTATCAGACAGACAACTCCCACACCAAGCCAAATAAAAGGAATAGCCAAATCGTCCACAACTGTAACACCCGCCGCATCATCAGCCAGTAAAGCCGCTGTGGCAACCATTGCACTTGAGGTTAATTTATCAACAAAACCGTCATTTTCTTTGGGAGGCATATAGACATATTGCTTGGAACTGTTTTGCAAGTCCTCCTGTGTGATACGCAATTTACATAAATACTGTACCCCAACATTCAAGTTGTTTCTATTCACATAAGTTGAAACAGGCACAGCCTCGTAATAAGCATATCCACAATCTTCCACATATCCTTCATATAATTGGCCAGAATCCAATAATTGAAGATATGCTTCCAATGATATTGTTTGAGATTTGTTTCCTTTTAACATACTCTTGTTCTTACATGCTGGTCCAACAATTATCAAACTCTATTCCGTTGACAGAAACTTTTTCTGGTGACAATATTAATGTAGTATTCAATCCCTGTCCCAAGGCATTAACACTCCGATGGAACTTGATGCAATATGCATTAGTAAATGCTATTTCAAAGATTACCCCGGATGTACCAGTCTTTAGAATAATAGCTCCGGTTTTCTTAGTCCAAGGTTTCAAAGCCCAAGCATAAATATTACTTTTGACTGTCTGGCTGAGCAAAAGCATCATTTGTCCACCCCTGACTTCACCTTCAGGCTGATTTTTAATGCTATCTACCGGCTGGTGGAAACCAATTTTGAACTGTTGCACTTCGTATTCGTCCCCATCAACTATAAAAGACACGTCAATACTACTGTCAATCTGCGGAAAATTAAACATATTCATAAAAATCCTCCCATTAATTAAATTACCCAATCATTCTCAAAATCTTCAGTTCCCAAAACCAACTTTTGAGCCTGAATGGAAAGTTTGGTTGCGATATACCCCTTGCCCTGTCTGACATAGACAATTTCCATACTCACACAAGTTGCATTCTCGAATATGACTTTTTCAAGTGTAGCACCTTCATTATCACATATTACGATAGCACCATTCTGGTATTTTCTGGCATCCAGCATCCATTGTATCATATCCCGATTAGGAACATTGGGATACGTTACATAAAACTTTCCTCCCTTGACTTCTGTCTGAGCCTGACCTTTTATATCAACTCCCTGGGAAAAACCATATTCACATCCGATAAGTTCATAACTTTCACGATACAGATCCGTCAATGCGGTTGCTCCCAGATTTCCGATTTTTAGAAATACTGTATATCCGAACATAAGCTTATATTTTTTAGTGAATATTCCACGTTAACTCATTCTGCTCATCCAAACCTACTTCTAAAGTCTGCCCCCTAGTGAGCTTTTCACCGATAATCAACCGCGAAATAGGTTTTCTTAGATAACTGCGCACAACTCCCGATACCTGACGAGCACCGTATTTAGGAGTAAAGCCTTTGTTTGCAAGCATATTCTTTGCTTCATCAGTAATGGTAATATCTATGCCTTTATTCTCAAGCAATTTTCTGACACCAGAGAATTGAATATCAAAAATTTTCAGAAGGATATCCTGACTTATGGGGAAAAAAGGTACAATCTCTGACAATCTGGCTAAAAACTCAGGTCTGAAATATCCGCTCATCTGTTCCATGATTTGGGTAGTGGATGGAATCTTACCCGAGTTTAACTTTTCGGTAAGCCAATCACTGCCGACATTAGAAGTAAACAATACAATTGAATTTGAGAAATCACCTTCTTTACCAAGTCTATCATGAAGCTTACCTTCATCCATAATCTGGAGGAATATGTCATAAACGGACGGATGTGCCTTCTCTATTTCATCGAACAGAACAACTGAATAGGGTTTCTGACGAATAGCATTTACAAGCATACCGCCTTCCTCATAGCCGACATATCCCGGAGGTGCGCCATATAATGTAGCTGCAGAATGTTCCTCTTTAAATTCAGACATATCAAAACGTATCATTGACTTTTCGTCATTAAACAAGGCCTCTGCCAAAGCCTTTGCAAGTTCGGTCTTACCTGTTCCCGTAGGGCCTAACAAGAAAAAAGACCCGATAGGCTGTCCCGGCTTGTTCATACCACTACGAGACTCCAGGATTGCATCAGCCAAAGTTTTCAGGGCATGATCCTGACCAACAACGCGCCGGCGCAAATAACTTTCCATATTAAGCAGGCGTTCCTTTTCCTGAGATTGAATTTTGCCTATTGGAATGCCTGTCTTGCTGGCAACAACTGCAGCAATTTCGTATTCGTGAACTTTCCCGATTCGCCCTTTAGTGAACTCCTGTATTGCAGACAAGGCCTTGCTCAAGCCAGAAATCATTTCTGTTACGGAATGTATCTCATTCATATCCTTAGTTTCAGGAATAACACCAAGCAAAATAGGGCTTAAACGATTCTGCATGGAGAAGTACAAAGTACGCAAATGCTCTATCTTTACATCATCCGAACTCTCTTCTTTTTCGATTTCCGCCAACATATCCAAGAATTCCGCAACATCCTGATGTCCAGTTTCGTTGACCATCTTAACTGCCGATAAAGCCATATCAAGCAATCCTATTGCTGAGTCAGGCAAACGACGATCCTTGACATATCTTTTGGCCAGCCTTACACATTCAGCTATCGCTTCATCTGTAACATCAATCTTATGATAATCAATATATTGACAGCAAACGGTATGAACCATCTGAATAGCAGACTTAATATCAGGCTCATCAAGCTGAATCACTTCAAAACGACGGCTAAACGCATGATCGGGCTCTATAACTTTTCTATATTCATCAATGGTTGTAGCTCCGATTACAGTCAGGTCCCCACGTGACAACTCCGGTTTAAGAATATTACCTGCGCCGGAATTTCCATGTTTACTATCCAATAAAACATGAATCTCATCAATGAAAAGTATAGCGTGTTCTATACACCGCAAACCTTTGATTACATTCTTTAATCTGTCCTCTATTTCTCCCTTATAAGTAGCACCGGCAATAAGTGAAGCATTATCCAGCTCAAAAATCCTTGTATCCTTCAAAAACGAAGGAACACGCCCATTGACAATATTCCAGGCAAGTCCGTTAATCAAAGCTGTTTTTCCAACTCCGGCATCACCGGTAATCAGTACATTGGATTTGGTACGGCTTCCAAGTATTTCCATCATAATACGATTTTCCTTGTCCCGATTAACAAGCGGAAAATCTGTACCGGACTGCATGGATGCAGTAAGATCTGTACAATATTTATATAATGTAGACATACAAGCATTGTTGTCTGTTTGATGGTCTTCTCCAGACTTAAATGACATACCACCTGCCGGAACTTCCTTGTCAGGACTTCCTCCTGTATAGAAATCAAGAATGTCCCTTTCCTTAATCGGGAAAGATCTCAGCTGCCCTGCAGAAAATGCTATTTCGGGCTTAACCAAAGCCAGCAACACACAAACAGGATTCACATTATAAAGACCGAAACGGATACGTGCATCCTCAGCACATTGAAAAACATTATCCATGTGCAGATCCGGCCCAATCTCTGAGAGTTCCGTTGATTTAGGAAGTTCTTCAATCAGTACATCAGCCCATTCTTCAATGTATCCGATATCATCGGTCAAACACAAGATGAAATCCCTTATTCCAACATCTCTATGAAGCAAAGCCTTGAGTAAATGTGAAGGAGCATATTGTCCGTTTGCATTTTCGCGTGCAAAAGCTTGCGCTATATTTAGTGCCGCTTTGACTGAATCGTCCAAATTCATGAATCTTATTCCGGTCTCCATAATCATTCTATTTAAAGTACAACAACGATTTATTAATTGCCTACTCCGCAAATATAAATAAATAAATATAGAAAACCACGCCGTTACGGCTGTTTTTTCAGTCTATCTGGATAAAAATCGAAAAAAAAAGATAGATATTTTTGCATTTTCTATATTTTAACCTTATATTTAGGGCCGAAAGAACAGCAATTCTATTTTTCCTTTTGTACGGAATAACAGGAGAGCTTCTTTCAAAATTAACTTTAGTATAAATCTTAAATATCGGAAAACTATGGCATTTAAAGCAAGTTTCAAATTCGGTGATTCAGACAATTTTGATGTACTGAACTTTAAGGTCAAATTCAACCGTGACGTAGATCCTAAAGGTCGTCCGGCGTCTGATGTGTATGGTGGTAAGATTTGGCTTGAAATTGAATCTACTCCTGACACGGCTGTTCTTGAGCGCATGTTCAAGCAGTATGCCCCGTGTTCCGGCTCTGTTGTCTTCAAGAAAGCCAATGAAGATTCCAAGATGAAAGAGCTTACTTTCGAAAACGGTTACATTACCGATTATGAAGAAAGCCTGTGCGTAGCGAATGACTACCCGATGACGATCAAGTTTGCCGTGTCTGCCCAAACTGTACAGATGGAAAATGCCAAGTTCGTACAGGACTGGCCAGATGCCAACTGATGACATTAAGGTTTACTATTGGAAGATGCCGGAAAAGTTTCCAATACTTTTTCGGCATCTTTGAAACAACAAGAACTTGTTCAATATTTATTGATTATGGCAGGAAGTCCTTTAAATACAGTAGTAACTAAAGTTACGATTAAAGGTGAAGACTTAAAATTTATTTCTCTTCGTCTTCACCAAAAATTTAATGCGCATCATACCTTTACCATCATAGTCAATTACTTATCCCCCAAAAATGCATTCCAGCAAACCCCTCAAAAATTCATCCAATATATAGGGGAAACTGCCAATATAACTTTTTCACACAAGCAAACAGGAGAAACAAATGAGTTTGCAGGTATAGTGACTCAGGTAGAAATGGTAGGAAGCGCCGGGGAATGTGGAGGTATTGCCATACATGGTTGCAGTCCGACGATTCTGTACGAAAACAATCAGACCATGAACTCATGGACTGATCAAACACTACAAAATATTGTGAGTAAGGCAGTAGAAGGCATGTCACCATCATTAAAGAATAATCCCCAGCACACAACTGCCATACCTTATCTTGCCCAATATAAAGAAACCGTTTTCAATTTTATGAACAGGCTGTCCCTGCAATATGGAGAATGGTTCTATTATGATGGCAAAGACATCTTTTTCGGTAATCCGAATAAAACGGAAAGCACAAAAATCATATATGATATGGATCTGGAAGAAGTGCGCCTGATAGCCAATCTAATTCCCGGGAAATATAAAGGCTACAGCTATGAATATGACAAAAACGACACTCCAATAAATGCTGAGCCCTCTGTTCCTTCCATGGATTCATATCAAAAACAAGCCCATGATATGTCTGAAAAGGCATATTCAATACCTGCCATACAGGCCTCTAATCCATATACTGCCACTTCGGGAGAATTAAAAAAGCAAATGGATATTATGAAGAAAACATCTGCTTCCAATTTGCTGAATATCCGAGGAAAAGGAAATACCTGTAGAATAAAAATAGGTGGAATCATAGAAGTATCATTTCCTGAGCCGATGAACCTGTCTCCACTAGGAAGTTTCCGAATAACAGAAATGGAACATACCGTAAAAAGAGATGGTCATTATAGTAACGAATTCTGGGGAATACCGTCATCATCAGAATATATTCCGATAAATGAAAATATTCCTCTGCCTATGGCCACTCCAGAAATGGCAACTGTTACATCAAACGCTGATGAACAAAATCAAGGCCGTGTAAAGGTACGCCTGGACTGGCAAAATGACGAACAAACAACCAACTGGATAAGAGTACAAAGCTCAAACGCCGGATGTAGCGAAAAGGTCGGAACAAACCGAGGATATATGTTCATACCTGAAGAGAATGATCGTGTAATGGTCAATTATGAACAGGGAGACCCAAGCCGACCGTATGTAGCAGGAAGTATATACACAGCTAAGACCGGTAAAGGCGGCGACAAGAACAACAAAATAAAAAGTATTGTCACCCGTAGCGGATGTCGTATCCTATTTGACGATGAAAAAGGAAGCATCACAATAGCCGACCAAACAGGAAAGCAGATGTTGTTGCTTGACGGTAAGGACACTATCACTGTAACTGCAACAAAAACGATTGTGCTGACAAATGAAAAGTCAACCATACATATGGAAGAAGACCGTATCGGAATAACTGCAAAAGAAATCTGTATTGACGCATCCGATACATTATATCTGCAATCGAAAGACCAACAGATAACAGTGACAAAATCCGGAGAAGGCATTCATTGTAAAGGGAAAACCATATCCACAGAATCTGAAACAACAAAAATGGATACCCAAAATGGTGAAATAACAGCCAGTACGGAGTTGTCCCTTAGCGGAAACAGCAAAGTAACGGTTGAAGGAGGTTTGGTTAATATTAATTCGTAAGCAAATGGCTATATCATCATCAATTATACAAGAGTATTACCATGTTGTAGATTATTGGGCTGAAACAGACAAGGATCGGACATGGAAGCTGGCTATATGGAAAGTTACCTATGCCGAAGTGGATCTGGTAGACAAGTTCCTGGAAATTGAACGCTCCATATACGGCCAGTTTGATGATATATTTTTCAGATTTGAGAGCCGGTTCACAGACACGGAAGAAGAGTTTGCATCTTCTTTATGGAAAGAATATGCAAGCTGGTTCACTGAAAAGGTAGAAGAAAAATATGATATCCTAAGAGCCTTGGAAAAGGATGGGATGCTTATTCATAAATATACCCCTAATACAGAATCAGAGCCAACCCTTTCGAATCTCTGGAAAGAAATGCTACGCTTCAAGTCCTGCATAAAAGGACTGGAAGACAAGAGTTTCTGTATCTATTTTCCCCCAGGTAACCCTAATGGGGATATGCGCAGCGGGCTATTCAAACAGATGTTGCAACAAGAAATACCCCAAGGGATACGCTTTGTAACCATAGACTACAAGGAATCTCCCAAAATCAAAATGGAGGAATCTCCTGCCGTAAAAATATTAAAGCCACGGCTGCACATGAATGAAGCTCTGGCTAACGGACTTGCCAAACAAGATAACGGGAATGACCTGCTGGCTCCTGAAAACCGCTTCAACAAACAGGTGACAGTTGTGATGGACTGTACCGCACAGAAAGACAAGAAGCTGATGGACAGAGAAGTCGGAAAGATGATCGAATATGCTTCCGAACTTAAAGACAAGGCCATTTCCATTTCCGCACTATTTATTGCAACTCAGGCATATTATGCTATCAAAGAGTACAGCACCTGTATGAAATATTGCGAAAAGACAGAGAAAGAGACTGAACAAGCCATGGCAGACGAAGTCCCAACGGGATACAGCTATTGGAAAATGACACTATATATGAAAGCTTCGGTATTAGCTTCGCAAAAAAACAGAAATGAAGCAATACAGCTATATACACGCGTAGCGCAAGAAGCAACGAAAAGAAAAGATCCTTTTGCCATCATGGAAAGCTATTGCATGGCGGGATTTCTGTACTACGAGCTAGGTAAACTGGAGAAATCATTCGAACATTTGCTTCTTTCGCTCACGGGAGGGAACTATCTTGCAAAAGATATAAGAAGGAGTTCGAATTTCCTGTATGCTTCTCATCTTGCCCTTCATATCGGAAGAAAAATACGCTCACCCTATGAGATAGGCGTACTGGAAAAACAACTTGAAGTCTGGTTAGGGCAAGACTGGCGTGAACTAATAGATAACCCTGATATGGAAAACGCTTCTGCCCGCAGAAGAGCATCCATATTCAGTTGAGAGATATAAGAACAAATTATAAATTTAAATTCGGAAATTATGATTGACAATTACGGAATTGGCGGTAATGAAAAGAAAAATGATGTATCCGAAGGTATCGCGGACATCCCGCAGAATCGCACGATATTGGCTGCGCAGTTAACAAAAGATGAGTCCATCTCTCCTGAAATCATTGAAGGACTGACAAAAATCGAGGACGTATTTGAGCATTTCAAGCCGGAAATAGACATTGAGTTTTCCGATGCAGAAGGACGCCCGGTAGAAGAAAATTTCCAGTTCCACAATGTTGGGGATTTTTCAGTAAACAAGATAACCGAACAAAGCAAGTTCCTTTCGGGGCTTAATACTGAAAAGGAATTTTCAGACCGTCAGGAAAAAGCATTGCGCAACAATAAGGTACTGCAACGTATTCTGGATAATCCTGAAACACGGAAGGCATATATAAACCTCCTGGATATGACACTCCAGGAACTGAAAAATAACGAAAAGTCTAATGCAGAAAATAAGGAATGACTATGAGCGAAAATAAACAACAGCAAGAGGGCATTTCTGTACAGAAACAGGCGGAACGCCCATCAGATTTTTCAAGCGAGCTGCAGAAGCTGGTCAAGTTCGGAGGATTCAACGCATTGGAATCATCGATTGACGGAATAGCCAGTATGAACCCGGAACGCAAAGCTCGACGCAAAATGTTCTTAACAGACCCAGAAAGGGCTAAAGAACGCAAAGAGTTGATCAAGCGACTGGAAATGTGGCTGAACATGCTGAAAGAAGGCAAGAGTATCAGCGAAATGATTGATATCTGCAAAGAAAAATCAAACTTAGTAGCTGATTTGCTGAAAAAGAACCAGATGAAAGCGATAGAAGAGATAAAACCGCTGGAAACATCATACAGAACGGTCATGCTTTTCTACAAGAATACTGAATCTGACAAAATCAAGAATATCTCCATCATCAATGCCTCCATGGAGCAATTGACTGATCTTGACAATTCCATCTACATTGATGCCATTGCCAATGAGCTGCGTGCTCACTTTGACCGCCTTGACCTGAGAACCAACTATTCACTGCTGGTTTTGCCAGGCTATCTGGGCTCGAACATGGTGCTCGAGAAATGGGCTAAAATAGCTCATGAAAACAAGGTAATGATATTTACAGACTTTGCAGACCTTGACAAACCGGATGATGTAATAGAACTCTTCTTCAACTCCAACCTCACCGGAGGAGATGCCTACAGATCAAACGTATGTATGACCTGCAACTATCTGATTGGTCGTGGAAAGTATGCAGAACTCGGTGAAGAAGAAGACCTGAGAATCCCTCCATCAGCAGCCCTGGCAGGAAGTGTGTACAAAACACTGATGTCGCAAGTGACTGCAGGAAAGAAACATGGCGGTCTGAGCGAGGTTAACGGCGTAGCATTCCCGCTTAAGAAAACGGAAATCTCCGAAATAGAAAAGATGGGACTGATACCAATGGTAAATGAATACGGCAAAGTGATGGCCTTCTCTGCCAAGACACTGTTCAACGGAGACAATCTGGGATTGCAGACCTATTCCGTAGTGAGAGTATTTGACTGGATAACCAAAGTCCTGTTTGATTTCCTCAACAGAAGAGCCTTTGAAAACTGGACAAACAATACCGAAAAAGACCTGCGCCGTCAGATTATAAAATTCCTGGACGGCATTCAAGGAGCAGACCGTCTGATAGAAAAATTCAAAATTCTAAGATTCGAACGCGATCCGAAACAGAAGGACCGTATATTCCTTGACATTCACATCACTCCATTCTTCCCGGCCAAGAGTTTCGTCATCAAGCTGGACGGAACCAAAGGGGACGATGAAACTGAATGGAACGCAGACTATCAGAATGCGTAAATCCAATATAGACAAGAAATCAAGGGATCCCTTGATTTCTTGTTAATTTCTTATTACTCCTATCCTTATTCCATCAACTTTAAAAACGTTAATCCTCTATGTCATTATCAGGAAACATGATGTCCGAAGTACCGGACAGTGCAACCCTCTCCCGTGCCTTCGGAGAACTGTTCTCCGGTGCCAAGGAGACGTTTGACGGCCTGCAGAAGGAGCTGGCCGGGTTCCTACCCTCCATGCCCGGAATGCCCGTAGGGAAGTTCGGCGACCTGTCGGTAGGGATTGACATGCACCCGACCGTAACGCCGCCATCGCCGGTCATGGCCGTACCCCATGTGGGAAAGGTATATGACATCATGGCCGAGATCATGGCGGGGCTGGCGGCTGCAATGCCCGAACAGACGGGAGGCATAGGTGCCGTGGCGGCTGCAATGGCCAAGGGGATGGCGCCATCGGTAAAGGTACACGGAAAGTGGATAGCACAGGCCGGCGTGGGAGTGCTCCTGCTGCCGGCATACGTCATACACCCCGCACCCATGGTGAGCGGGACGGCAGAAGCGGAAATGTACATGGGAAGCTCGACCGTGCTGGCTGACGGGGCGCCGTGCTCGACTCTGACGCACCCCACGCTGTCGTGCAACATAGCCGGAATACCCTCCATACCCAGGGCAAACAAGCCAAAGAAGGCGGCAAAGGCCCTGCTCGCACCGACGGCCATACTGACGACCGCAACGTCGGCAGGAAAACCCGTGATGGTGGGAGGACCGCCCACAATAGACCTCTTCGCCGCAGGAATGAAGCTCGGGCTGAAGGGACTCGGAAAGATGGGAAAGAAATTCAGGAACTTCACCAGAAAGTTCACGCACGCCGTACACGCATACATAGAAAGCCTCGGGCTGAACCCGAAGCTGACGAAGATACTGAAGAAGACCGCCTGCACCGTACTGGGTGAACCGGTGGACGTGGCCACAGGAAGGGTGTACCATACGAACACGGACTTCGAGCTGCCGGGGCCGATTCCCGTCGTGTGGGAACGCACCTACTACAGCGACGCGGCCGTGGACGGACCGCTGGGGTACAACTGGCACCACAGCTACAACATGGGAATACACCCGCTGGGAGAAGAGGCCTTCCTGTTCAGACATGCGGACGGAAGGGAATCCGCACTGCCCGCACTCGGCGAGGGGGAAAGCCACTTCGACCGTGAGGAACAGCTGACATGGACAAGAGACGCGGAGGGATACCTGCTGGAGGACGCAGACGGTATGCTGTACCGTTTCAACGGACCTGAAAACAGACAGGGATACAAGATGGTCTCCTCCGTATCGACAAGGGACGGATTTGCCGTAAGGTTCACCTACGGGGCCGCAGGAAGCCTGAAGGAGATAGCCACGTCGAGGGATGAAACGCTACGGGTGGACACTGACGACAAGGGAAGGGTGACAGCCGTAACGCTCGTGACGGACGCGGAAGAGACACTGCTCGTAGGATACAGGTATGACGGAAACGGAGACATGGTGCAGACCACCGATGCAAGGGGTGTGAGCAAGCACTTCGAGTACGGCAAGGGACACCTGCTGACACGCCTGACCAACCAGGGCGGAATGGCATTCCACTGGGAATATGAGGGAGAAGGGGAAAACGCAAGATGCGTCCATACATGGGGCGACGGAGGCGTGATGGAATACTTCTTCGAGTATGCACAGGGAGTGACAAGGACACGCAACGGTGAGGGAGCCGTATCGGAATACCACTATGACAGCGACAGGCTGATATACAAGGTGGTGGATGCCAACGGGGGGATTACCCGAAAACAGTACAACGCATACAAGGAACTGGAAGTGACGGTGGACCCGGAAGGGAACTGCCGGAAGACCGAATACAACCGGTACGGACTGCCGTCCGTAATCACGGACGCCAACGGGAACACCACCCTGCTGACCTACGACGGGGACCGCAACCTGACCCGGATGAAGACACCCGGAGGAAGGGTGCTGGCGTGGGATTACGACACGATGGGAAGGCTGACGGCACGCACCGGAACGGACGGGCAGAAGACACGATACGGATACGAGGGAAAGCTGCTGAGGACAATCACCGACGGACAGGGACGGACATACAGGCTGACCTTCGATGACCGGTACAACCTGACGCTGATGGAATATCCCAACGGTCTGTTCCGCAGGTGGAGCTATGACCGCAGGGGAAGGCTTGCCGAGGAGGTGGACGTGAAGGGAAACGCCACCAGATACGGATATGACGATGCGGACAACCTGATCCGCCTGGAGGAGCCGGACGGAAACACGCACCGGTTCGAATACGACGCCATGGGAAACATGGTGCACGCACAGGACGGAATCAGGGAGGTGAGGTTCACCTACGGCGCACTGGGCGTACTCAAGAGCAGGGTGCAGGAACGGCACCGCATCACATTCGGGTACAACAGCGAACTGCAGCTGAAGAGGATCGGAAACGAGGCCGGAGAAGACTACCGCTTCGAACTGGACGGACTGGGACAGGTGACGGCGGAGACAGGATTCGACGGAATACGCCGGGAATACGAGCGTGACGGAGCCGGGAACGTGGTACGGGTAGCCAGGCCGGGAGGAAAATGGACACGCTACGAATACGACGGAGAGGGAAACATACTCCGCGAACTGCAGTACGACGGTGAAGAGAGCCTGTACACATACGACAAGGACGGACTGCTCGTAAAGGCGGGCAACGGAGAATGCCTGACCGAACTTGTCAGGGACAGAAAGACAGGAAGGGTCACGGAGGAAAAACAGGGCGGGCACTCGGTGCGCTCGGAATACGACAAGGAGGGAAACCGCACGCGCGTGACCAGCACTCTGGGAGCCGACATACGCCATGCCTATGACCGGGACGGATACCTGCAGTCCATGCAGGCGGGTGAAGTATGGAAGGCATCGTGGATGCGGGACAGTGCGGGGCTGGAGATGCAGCGCACCTGCTCAGGCGGAATCACCGTCCGCACCGAACGGGACCGCTTCGGACGTGAGACAAGGAAATCCGTGCGCTCGGGAAGCATCGAGAGGGGCGCATGGAGATATGAATGGGGCATGGCAGACAGGCTGCTCTCGAAGGAGAACGAGCTGACGGGAACGGTCATGCGCTACGACTACGACCGCTTTGACTTCCTCATACGCCAGGAGACCACAAAGGGCTCCGCTACGGACGTGATTTACCGCATGCCGGACTTCGTGGGAAACCTCTACGGTACGCCGGAGAGGAAGGACCGCAAATACGGCGCCGGAGGAAGGCTGCTGGAGGATGCGGAATGCATCTACCACTACGATGACGAGGGGAACCTTGTCTTCCGCGAGTTCAGACAGCCAAGGGAGGATGCGGTAAGGCATGACCGCAGGCGCATGGAAAGGGAGTACGGAATACGGCGTCCGGTTACGGACATGGGATGGATATACGAGTGGACATCCGGCGGTATGCTCAGGCGGGTGGTACGCCCGGATGGCAGGTCCGTGGAGTTCCGCTACGATGCGCTGGGACGACGTACGGCCAAACAGTATCTCGGAAAGGTCACACGCTGGGTATGGGACGGCAATACACCGCTGCACGAATGGGTTGCCGCCGCTACGGACAATGAAGGACAGGAGGATGTCTCCTGCCCTGACGGGAACAGCCTGACCACATGGGTCTTCGAGGAAGGGACGTTTGTTCCCGCCGCAAAGATACGGGGCGACAGGCAATGCTCAATCGTGTCCGACTACTTGGGTACCCCCGTTCAGATGTACGACAGCGAAGGGAACAAGATCTGGGACTGCACGCTCGATATTTACGGAAAGGTGGCGGACTTCAGGGGAGAATCACTGCACGACTGCCCGTTCAGGTTCCAGGGACAGTATGAGGATATTGAAACCGGGCTCTATTATAACAGGTTCAGATACTATGATCCTAATTTGGGGAACTATCTAAATCAAGACCCCATAGGTTCGGTGGGTAGTAATCCTACGCTATATGGATATGTTTTCGCCCCCAATACACAGATTGACCCATTTGGTTTAGATGTCATAGATGATGCATGGCAGGTAGTTCAGTCTCATATAAATAATTCAGGAACAACTGTACTCGGACATTTTCCAAGAACTGGCGAAGCTTTTGAATCGTATATCGAAAAAGCTCAAAGAGTTGGTGCAAGTTATTTCGATATGGGTTCTTTGTGGGACAAAGTGAAAGCTACGGGAAAGGACCCATGGGAGTTAAATAAAAAATTCTTAGATAAAATCATCAGCAAGGGGGATAAAGTTTTATTAAATGTACCTAAAAATAAGATTAGGCCTGGTTCTTATTTAGAACAAGAAATAAGGCATTTACAAAAGAATGGCTATAAATGGGTTAATCAATGGTCTCTAAAAAAGAGTTGTCATTAATCATGGAAACTATAGAGGAAATAAAAGAAAAGTATTGCTTTCTTTTAGAAGAAGGCTATACAATAGCTGAATGCAATTGCGAATCCATAGTATATAAACAACAAAACTCATCAAGAATGATACTTAATTTTATGATTGACAGAGATAAATTATCTCTCGCTGTATCAACAGAGGATATTTTAAACAATAAAGAATATGGTAAATATGATAAATACTATGACTTTTTCTACATAGTCAAAATGCTTGAACCTAAAATTGCTTTTGAAAATATCCATACCGATATGTATTCATCTTGGCTTAAAAATAATTTAATTAAAATAATGGAATTATTTAATCAAAAACATGAAAAAAAGACAATAGCCTATTTGCGGAAGATTATTAAGCAGTATAATAAAGAGAGATGGAAAGGATAATTTTAATTGGGAAACCACTTGTTTAGGAGTGCTTTCTCAATTTTATATACATTAACGTGAGTTCGAGATAAAATCAAAAGATAGTAAGTTGTCTGTCATTGATAAAGCTTACATCAATGGCGGGTTTCTTCTCAAAAAGCAGTATGCTGCAATAGCTGACAAAGAGTTAGCTATAAAGTTATTGAATAAACGATGCCTGGGGTGTTCTATCTGTGCAATGTTTTTCAGCTCTCCATTAACTGTTTCAATCAAGATTCTTTTCCTGATCAGGATCTTTTTCAGACGAGTTTAAAGAGTTTTGTAAAGTGAATAATATACCCCAATTTATAAGAATAATACCAACTGAATCTATTGATGAAATAAAGTTTTACCTGCACCTACAACATAACCAATCCAAACCGTAGAAACCAAGAAGGACTGTTTATGCTAAATACAACAGAAGATATTCCTTTGGAAGACCTTATCAGAAGAAAACATCGACATGTAGATCCGCTTATTGATTGTTATAACATCAATAAAGAGTTGGAAACATATATAAGAGCTACATATCTTGATCCAGCAGGAATTAATCATTCATTAATTTATCCACAGGATCAAGATTCACAAAACCTGAGAAACTGGTTGGGAGGCTTTTGATAAAAATCAGATTGAGAGATGATGATTTTTTATCATTATAAGTTTGTCGGTATATCTGTCTAATAATTAAACATATACCGACAAACTTATTTTTCTAATATTCCCGTTGGCATATTCCTGTTTTTGGAGTAAATTTGTAGCAGATTTATATACTTAACAGACAATACAATGGTAAACAGCATATCATTAAAAGGCTTCACAAGCTTTACAGACAACAGTTTTTCATTTACCAATGGGATAAACATACTCATTGGCAAGAACGGAACAGGAAAGACGCATGTACTAAAAAGCCTGGCATCTGCCATGCAGGCACGCCATGAATTTCAGGCAAAGCAAACCACTTCGAAAGAACAGTTTGAGTATATTCTGGCAGAAAACATGGGCCACTATTTCAAACCGGACTCAATAGGCAATCTGGTAAATAAGAATATTGTTTCAGGAAAATCAACTGTCGGCATAGTAATAGACGGAAAGGAACTCTTATTCAGTTTCTCTACAACTTCAAAGACAACAGTAAAGATAGAGAAGGATGATAAATGGGATGATTACCAGTTCATATACATTCCACCGAGGGAAATGTTTTCACTGTTTGAAGGTTTTATCGGACTGAGCAGCAAGCGTGAGCTTTCATTTGACCAGACCTATATCAATCTGGCCCACTCGCTTGCTCTTCCAATCTTGCGGGATCTGGAAAACAATCCGTTAAAGTCTGCCATAGAGTTACTGGAAAAGGAACTGAAATTCAAGGTGCTTCAGATGAACGGTCGTTTCTATATAGAGACCAACAACAAACCAATGGAGGCACATCTTGTTGCTGAAGGATTGAGAAAGCTGGCATCCATACTTTACCTTATACTTAATGGAGAAATAAACAAGAATACCATTCTGTTCTGGGATGAACCCGAATCAAACCTTAACCCGGCCCTGATACGTGTAGTGGCAGGATTTATCCGTGAGCTTGAGAAATGCGGCTTGCAAATATTCATTGCCACACATGATTATCTGCTCACCCACATGCTTTCCCTTTATTCCGAATACAAAGAGCATACCAACATCAATATACGCTTTTTCGGACTACATAAAGAGGAGAACACTATCAGTGTGGAAGAGGGAGAAACACTTGACACTATACAGAACAACCCTATACTGGAAGAGTATGCGGCTTTTTATGAACTGGAACAACAATATATGAACGACTATGAGTAACTTTCAGGAAAGCGGCATCAACTTCTGTTTCCAACCCAACTGGACTGTATTGAAATATGACGAGCATCTGGCTCATAAAAAGGTAGAGAAGCTTATCAAGCCGACTAAAGCCGTCGATTTTCTGGGCATACATAACGACAGGCTGTATCTGGTAGAAGTAAAGAACTACCGTGACCATACTGATGATGAAAGTACCAAAGAGGTATTGAAAGGCAAAGGAGACGAACTCATGCGCCGTATTGCCATCAAGGTAAGGGACACCATTGCCACATCAACCGGTTCGGCCAGATTCTCTACAAATGATGAAGAGTTCTTTACCCAAGTAAACCAACTTCTGCTTGACAGCAGCAAGAAACTGACAATAATAGCCTGCATTGAACTTGATGTATCCAATGACAAAGAAAGGAAAGCCAAAATGGGAATATGGATGCAAACACTGAAGCAAAAGCTATCGTGGCTACACCCGGCCAAAATATCCGTAAACTCCATAGATAACATAACGGATATAATGCCAGACTTGAATGTCTCATTCATCTAATTATAGGAGTGGAAATATCTTGTATAAATAACAGGTATTTCCACTTTCTCATTTTATATGATTCGTTCAATCCATAATGCAACCAATCTTCTCTCCCACCAGTCTGCTGATGATAGGCATACGCAGAATATCTATCAGCATCCAATTTTATCAGTGTTTATTTGGAGTTATCGATTTTTATTTTTATTTTACGAGCGGTAATATAAAAACGTTAATCCTCTATGTCATTATCAGGTAATATGATGTCCGAAGTACCGGACAGTGCAACCCTCTCCCGCGCCTTCGGAGAACTGTTCTCCGGTGCCAAGGAGACGTTTGACGGTCTGCAGAAGGAGCTGGCCGGGTTCCTCCCCTCCATGCCCGGAATGCCCGTAGGGAAGTTCGGCGACCTGTCGGTAGGGATAGACATGCACCCGACCGTAACGCCGCCATCGCCGGTCATGGCCGTACCCCATGTGGGAAAGGTATATGACATCATGGCCGAGATCATGGCGGGGCTGGCGGCTGCAATGCCCGAACAGACGGGAGGCATAGGTGCCGTGGCGGCTGCAATGGCCAAGGGGATGGCGCCATCGGTAAAGGTACACGGAAAGTGGATAGCACAGGCCGGCGTGGGAGTGCTCCTGCTGCCGGCATACGTCATACACCCCGCACCCATGGTGAGCGGGACGGCAGAAGCGGAAATGTACATGGGAAGCTCGACCGTGCTGGCTGACGGGGCGCCGTGCTCGACTCTGACGCACCCCACGCTGTCGTGCAACATAGCCGGAATACCCTCCATACCCAGGGCAAACAAGCCAAAGAAGGCGGCAAAGGCCCTGCTCGCACCGACGGCCATACTGACGACCGCAACGTCGGCAGGAAAACCCGTGATGGTGGGAGGACCGCCCACAATAGACCTCTTCGCCGCAGGAATGAAGCTCGGGCTGAAGGGACTCGGAAAGATGGGAAAGAAATTCAGGAACTTCACCAGAAAGTTCACGCACGCCGTACACGCATACATAGAAAGCCTCGGGCTGAACCCGAAGCTGACGAAGATACTGAAGAAGACCGCCTGCACCGTACTGGGTGAACCGGTGGACGTGGCCACAGGAAGGGTGTACCATACGAACACGGACTTCGAGCTGCCGGGGCCGATTCCCGTCGTGTGGGAACGCACCTACTACAGCGACGCGGCCGTGGACGGACCGCTGGGGTACAACTGGCACCACAGCTACAACATGGGAATACACCCGCTGGGAGAAGAGGCCTTCCTGTTCAGACATGCGGACGGAAGGGAATCCGCACTGCCCGCACTCGGCGAGGGGGAAAGCCACTTCGACCGTGAGGAACAGCTGACATGGACAAGAGACGCGGAGGGATACCTGCTGGAGGACGCAGACGGTATGCTGTACCGTTTCAACGGACCTGAAAACAGACAGGGATACAAGATGGTCTCCTCCGTATCGACAAGGGACGGATTTGCCGTAAGGTTCACCTACGGGGCCGCAGGAAGCCTGAAGGAGATAGCCACGTCGAGGGATGAAACGCTACGGGTGGACACTGACGACAAGGGAAGGGTGACAGCCGTAACGCTCGTGACGGACGCGGAAGAGACACTGCTCGTAGGATACAGGTATGACGGAAACGGAGACATGGTGCAGACCACCGATGCAAGGGGTGTGAGCAAGCACTTCGAGTACGGCAAGGGACACCTGCTGACACGCCTGACCAACCAGGGCGGAATGGCATTCCACTGGGAATATGAGGGAGAAGGGGAAAACGCAAGATGCGTCCATACATGGGGCGACGGAGGCGTGATGGAATACTTCTTCGAGTATGCACAGGGAGTGACAAGGACACGCAACGGTGAGGGAGCCGTATCGGAATACCACTATGACAGCGACAGGCTGATATACAAGGTGGTGGATGCCAACGGGGGGATTACCCGAAAACAGTACAACGCATACAAGGAACTGGAAGTGACGGTGGACCCGGAAGGGAACTGCCGGAAGACCGAATACAACCGGTACGGACTGCCGTCCGTAATCACGGACGCCAACGGGAACACCACCCTGCTGACCTACGACGGGGACCGCAACCTGACCCGGATGAAGACACCCGGAGGAAGGGTGCTGGCGTGGGATTACGACACGATGGGAAGGCTGACGGCACGCACCGGAACGGACGGGCAGAAGACACGATACGGATACGAGGGAAAGCTGCTGAGGACAATCACCGACGGACAGGGACGGACATACAGGCTGACCTTCGATGACCGGTACAACCTGACGCTGATGGAATATCCCAACGGTCTGTTCCGCAGGTGGAGCTATGACCGCAGGGGAAGGCTTGCCGAGGAGGTGGACGTGAAGGGAAACGCCACCAGATACGGATATGACGATGCGGACAACCTGATCCGCCTGGAGGAGCCGGACGGAAACACGCACCGGTTCGAATACGACGCCATGGGAAACATGGTGCACGCACAGGACGGAATCAGGGAGGTGAGGTTCACCTACGGCGCACTGGGCGTACTCAAGAGCAGGGTGCAGGAACGGCACCGCATCACATTCGGGTACAACAGCGAACTGCAGCTGAAGAGGATCGGAAACGAGGCCGGAGAAGACTACCGCTTCGAACTGGACGGACTGGGACAGGTGACGGCGGAGACAGGATTCGACGGAATACGCCGGGAATACGAGCGTGACGGAGCCGGGAACGTGGTACGGGTAGCCAGGCCGGGAGGAAAATGGACACGCTACGAATACGACGGAGAGGGAAACATACTCCGCGAACTGCAGTACGACGGTGAAGAGAGCCTGTACACATACGACAAGGACGGACTGCTCGTAAAGGCGGGCAACGGAGAATGCCTGACCGAACTTGTCAGGGACAGAAAGACAGGAAGGGTCACGGAGGAAAAACAGGGCGGGCACTCGGTGCGCTCGGAATACGACAAGGAGGGAAACCGCACGCGCGTGACCAGCACTCTGGGAGCCGACATACGCCATGCCTATGACCGGGACGGATACCTGCAGTCCATGCAGGCGGGTGAAGTATGGAAGGCATCGTGGATGCGGGACAGTGCGGGGCTGGAGATGCAGCGCACCTGCTCAGGCGGAATCACCGTCCGCACCGAACGGGACCGCTTCGGACGTGAGACAAGGAAATCCGTGCGCTCGGGAAGCATCGAGAGGGGCGCATGGAGATATGAATGGGGCATGGCAGACAGGCTGCTCTCGAAGGAGAACGAGCTGACGGGAACGGTCATGCGCTACGACTACGACCGCTTTGACTTCCTCATACGCCAGGAGACCACAAAGGGCTCCGCTACGGACGTGATTTACCGCATGCCGGACTTCGTGGGAAACCTCTACGGTACGCCGGAGAGGAAGGACCGCAAATACGGCGCCGGAGGAAGGCTGCTGGAGGATGCGGAATGCATCTACCACTACGATGACGAGGGGAACCTTGTCTTCCGCGAGTTCAGACAGCCAAGGGAGGATGCGGTAAGGCATGACCGCAGGCGCATGGAAAGGGAGTACGGAATACGGCGTCCGGTTACGGACATGGGATGGATATACGAGTGGACATCCGGCGGTATGCTCAGGCGGGTGGTACGCCCGGATGGCAGGTCCGTGGAGTTCCGCTACGATGCGCTGGGACGACGTACGGCCAAACAGTATCTCGGAAAGGTCACACGCTGGGTATGGGACGGCAATACACCGCTGCACGAATGGGTTGCCGCCGTTACGGACAATGACGGACGGGAGGAAGCCTCCTGCCCTGACGGAAACAGCCTGACGACATGGGTCTTCGAGGAAGGGACGTTCATTCCCGCCGCAAAGATACGGGGCGACAGGCAATGCTCAATCGTGTCCGACTACATGGGTACCCCCGTTCAGATGTACGACAGCGAAGGGAACAAGACCTGGGACTGCACGCTCGACATCTACGGAAAGGTGACGGACTTCAGGGGAGAATCACTGCACGACTGTCCATTCAGGTTTCAGGGACAGTATGAGGATATTGAAACAGGACTCTATTATAACAGGTTCAGGTATTATGACCCTAATTTGGGAGGATATATTTCTCAGGATCCTATTGGGTTACTTGGCGGAAAGCAATTCTATAGTTATGTACATGATTTAAATCTTTGGATAGACATTTTAGGATTAAGAGGAAAGGAAAGTTACCCTTCATGGATGAAACCTAAAGAAAATTATGAAAGACATCATATAATTCCATATGAATACAGAAACCACGAAATATTTACAATCACTAAAATGAATATAAATAATGCAACAAATATGGTATATTTGCCAAGAAAAGAATCTATACATTCAACTAAAGCTATTCACGTTGGTTTTTACATAAATGGGCAACATCACTCAAAGTATAATAAAGCAATGTTACTTGAATTAAATAGATTAATGGATGATTACAAAACAAATAAATGGAGTGTGGAAAGATTACAAAAAGAATTATTAGAATTACAACATATAACAAGAAAGAGATTAAATAATGCAAGGATTCAACATCATTAATATTTAATACCTGAGAATATCAAATGGAACACATTACTATTTGAGACCGTATTTCAAACTGTGTTGATCCTCAGCAAACCCGATTATTTCAATTTTACTTTCTGATAAATATCTGAAGATATATTCAAAGGGATATTAAACTAAAGAAATGACAAGCTAAAATGGAGGCATAGTCCTATTGACATTGCCTATTATTTTAGATTAAACAACATATTGAATAGGATACTGATTTTAATGATCCTATCCTTATATTCTTATTATAAATATAAAATTTATGTGGTATTTTTTGCAAACATCAACAAATAAGAAAAGTACACTCATAGAACTTGAAGGTTCCTATGAGAAAATTAGAAATTTCTTTTTATCAAACGGTAAAGATGAAATGTTCGAAAAATATTTAGGCTTAACAGCTATAGCCCAAAAAGGATTTACAAATAAAATGCTAAATGAATTGGATTATTTAGAAGATATTAGAATGGGAAACATTCCAGTATTCTCGGAAAGATTCAAAAGAATAATGGAACCATATCTAACAAACATAGTTGACTTTTATCCATGCCAAATTAATCTCAACGATAACCTTTATAGATTTTATGCTGTAAGAATTAAAAATATTATTCCCATTATAGATTATGAAAAATCTGGATATAGAACTCTTACAGATGGAAGTAGAATTGTAAGTGAACCAATTATCATAAAAGGGAATATAAACCCTAATATATTAATTATCAGAGATTCTAAATATAAATCTACTGTCGTAGTAAGTGAAGTATTCAAGCAAATAGTAGAATCTAAAAAATTAAAAGTTAATTTTCATAATACAGAAGAAACTCTTTGGTAATGTTTATTGGGGATATATTACTTACATTGTTGTTCTAAAAAAGAGGTTATCTCAATAGGAACATAGAGAAGGAACATAAAGAATACATACTTTAGCTACATATACGAGCTGCTATCAACTGCCTAATTTCTTATAAGTTATTAAACAGAATATGTACTCATTAAATGCTTTGCTTGAAATAGAGAAAAATCTTAAATTAAGCAACAATATAATGGCACTCTCTAGAGACCTATCTCAAAAAAGTAATTTCTCACCATTTATCAATATTACAAAAGTATATGTTAATAGAATAACTTCGTAAATTAATATTAATATGACAACTCAAACTATGCCAAAAGATCAATATGATGAAATCTTGAAAGAGATAACTGAATTTGTAGATAAATACACTCAAGATAATATTAGTAATAATGCAAATATTATTATTACAACATTTGATGCTAATCATGATATATGGTTTCAGATAGTACCATTTATGAAAGAATGCAAAGAATATGCAGAGGCTCTTATGCTTTATTGTACTGCAATTGACAAGCAGCCGACATATGAATCCCTACAAAAGTTATCTTCATACATATCTGAATTTGAAAGTTACAACTTGGCACATCATGGTTATCGTAAAGACCTGTATTATTCACTTGGAATCACCTGGCATCACCTTGGGAGAATATATGATACATTTGCTATAGATGCATTTAAAAAATATATATTCTACCTTCTTGGCATGTCGAGCCATACAGCCTATTCACCCATTTGCTACTCTTTCAGAAAATGTACGACCTACCTTTATCAGTCACTAACATTAGAACAACTGAATCTGTCATCACCCTGTACATTTAACGATCCATTTGACAGCCCTATTGTCAGCCTGCTAGACAAAAATGATGAAATAGCAATGCTAATCAGAACAGCCTATCTTGATTGCGTTAAAATAGCATGTTTTGTAAGTAATGTAATGCTGCCATTCCAAAAAGACGGAAATATATCTGGGGAAATTGTACGAAATAAAAGGAAACAGGAAGATAATACTTCAGAAGAATTTCAAAATGAATTAATGTGGGCACATTATGCCGACTATCATAGGGGTATATGTATCAAATATCACTTCCCAAACTCTTTAACCAGCCTCTATTCTGAACCTGGAACATCTGTAAAATATTTTAGAGATGTCCAATACAAAGATGACCTATCTGTTCTGACAGAGAAAGATAGTATAACCATTGAGGATGCTTTTTTTGCTAAGAGTAAAGCATGGAAATACGAAAACGAGCTTAGACTAATTCTGTGTGATCCGAACAGTAGCGGTCTATATGATTCTATTGATATTCCAAACTGTATTGAAGCAATATACTTTGGAGTAAACTGTGCAAAGAAAGACATCAAAGTTATTAGAGAAATAATGAAGAACAGGGAGTTTGTTACAAAACAAGAAAGTATTGAAACAAGAACTCCTGTTAGCTTTTACCAAATGGAGTTTGATTCTAAAAAATTCGGTTCCCTTATAGCAAAAAAATTACAATGAAGCAAAAATGAAAATTGAACGATTTATTTCGACAAACTCCCATCTAACAGAAAGCTCAATAAAAGATTAATAGAAAAATAAACATAATAACAACTATGGACATTTCTCCCAAAGACATAATCATCCCCATTGCTACCGCCATATTAGGTGTAGCCTTGCCACTATTGCTTGGAGTAATACAACGCATCGATGAAAAGTATGAGTCAACTCGATTGATGAAACAATTCATAAATGAGCGTGCTACCAAATGTTTTGGAGGTATTCTTGTTGCAACCATATTGTTGTTGTTTTACCTACTTATAGCACCTCCAAACAAAAATGACTTCGGGATATTCACAGAATATGTCAACAACTCAGCAGTTATCATCGCTACAGTTGCCTGTGTGCTTCTATGCTTCAGTTTTTTCAAGGTAATATGGCTGATATACATCTACCATAACCCTATAAATCTGCAGGAGCACCTGCTCAAAGGCAAGATAAAGATTGAAACCCGACAGGCATGGTTTGAATTTTTTGCATCAATGCTGAAACAGGACAATGTAAATGTACTATCAAAAGGATTCGGCTCGCTATACGAATGGTGTATTGAGCTACGAAAGGGAAATGAATGGAAAGAGATAAAGTATCCGAAAGAGTTTTATGACGGCATAATAGCCCTGAATGAAAAACTATGCAGTCAGAAGAAAAAGGTCGTATCAATTTCAAACGGAAACGATGCCCTTAAGATTTTCTTTGATGACACACAACTGACCATAATACATCCACTGACGTTCAACAAAATATGGATAGGACTGAACCAGCAGCTATATTACAACAGAAAAGATCTGATTCTGGAGTATTGGGGAGCTGCCCATCAGCATTTTAGTTTCTACATGAAACAGTATTATGAAGGCGAAAGAATAACACATTTAAACAAAACCATTACAATAACAAAGGAGCAAGCTGTACTGCGCCATAAAAGCAGAATGGACTTCAAGGAGTTTCATATTGCCTTTGGAGGATTATTGCTATATAAGAAAGAGTATGAACTGCTGAATCACATACTATTTTATACAAATACCCAGCCACCTGTATACCCTCTTATTCCGGGAAGACTGTCTGAAATAATACCAATCTATATGGAACTATTGTCATTCAAACCGGAAAATGTGATGAAATATGAATCCAGATATCCTTTTATCGACCTGCACGACGGAATAAGAAATGACAACATCATAAACGGGTATATCCAACGGTACCTGATATTGACTATGTTTCGCTTATTCCAACTTATTCCAGCCTATACCAGCGATAACTTTTTTGAGTTACCAGGATTACCGGGCAGCCTGTCTGATAAACAGGAATGGATAAACAGTATTCCAATCATAATAAAAAAGCTGGAAAAAGATACTTCTATCCCTGAAATAGTGGAAAAGATACTACCGATGGAAGCAGGTGAACTGTATATGGCCAAGAAGAAATTGATATCACTGTCAGAATCCCTATTGGAGAATCTGAAAACAGCTATGATACAACAAAAAGAGTCTCTCCCATTATCACAAGAAAAAACACAGAAATTCAGTCATACCATATCTAAAATGATAGAATATGAGTTTTCTACTTATTGGTCGATCTTTCCTCAAATATCTGTTGAAGATGATGCTATGCCGAGTAATTACATCATCCATGATGCCCTGATAGTAAAGTATGAAATCGAACCTACAGAAGCTTATGCAGATGATCAGACAATGGGATATTCGAATCTGGATGAAGTACTCGCACAGAATATCATCCTTGAATTTAGATATAAATGGCTGTGGCATTTTGCCCGTCAGAAATCACAAAGCTACAACCTCACAGCAAATAAGGTAGCAGAAGCACTCAAAAAAATGAATCTAAATAAAGAAAAGCATGTAATATTAGGCTTCAGAGTAAACTGGTACTGTTGCTTCCAAGAGCTTGAAAAATGTGATGAAAGCAAATTGGTAACTCCTGACGGTATAGTGTTGTATGACCTTCCAGGCGAATACAATACAGACTTTAATAATGTGATTGTAATTATGAATAAAGAGGATTTGCCACAACTTTTATTCAAAAAGCCAGAAGTACTGGAAACTGAAAAATATAAACTGGAATGTATTAATCAGAAATATAATCTCTATGCGTCCATACTTAAACTGAATGAAAATCCTGACTTGATGGAAAAATTCCGGGAAATAGGAACACATACGGAAAAGCAACTACAACAATCGGTATTGATATCTGCCGAAATGAATGTAAAAGTTGCATGGAGACTAAACATTAAAATGGTCTTGATTAAGATATCAGATTCACACAAAGGGAATGATGATTTGTCCAATATAACCCAATTTGAAAATGATGAAAAGTAGAAAAGAGAAAACGACAAGAAAAAGAGGTCTGACATCAGAAGAATACATTGACATATTGAACGAATCAAAACCTGATAAAAACGAATGGAAAGAATTGCTGAAAATAGCAATGGAAACCAGAAAGTTTGAAATCGAACTGTATTGGAAACGTGCGAACTATTTCTGGCTCTTTGTCGCAGCCTTCTTCGTGGCATATTACCAGACAATCCCCTCAGAAAACAAACAGACAGAAGTAGAAAATATTCTCTTTATAGTTGGGGGATATTTCTTCTCTATTGGCTGGTATCTCGCAAATAGAGGCAGTAAGTATTGGCAAGAAAACTGGGAAAAGCATATAGCAGTATTATCGCGACACTTGAAAACGCCTATATTTGAACTCTTAAAAAGTAATGAAAATAAAATATGGGAACTGAGCAAGTCATACCCATATTCCGTATCCAGAATAAATCAGGGATTAAACATAGTTGTCATATTTATATGGCTTGTCTTATTTATTTACAGAATTTATAGCTTTGGATTTTATCCATTCATTACTACCCCTGCAGCAGTAGTAATTCTGTTTGCAATTACAAGATATGCACTTCATTTTGCCCGTAGTTTTGTAGTAAGAGAACCAACTGACCATTCAAAAGATTTTTTTCTCAATGACAAAGTCCAAATACATAAAAGGGAGTGATAGACAAGCTTATCTTCACCAACCAGCAAAAGACTCATTGTCCATTAAGCCTCATACACATAAGCTTTTCTACCTAAGACACTTGATTTACTTTTCACAATTCATAAGATTGCGAAGTAATATATGCCAGGAATAGGATAAAGGGGTGGGATAAGTGACCTGTTTTAGCTAAAAACAAAGACTGTTATACTTCAATATATATCTTAAATGTTAAAATTGGAACTTTAAGGCTCACTATAACAATTAATTTTCAATAAAACAACTACCTTTGTAATCCAAAAGCAAAAGTGTCTTGTTATTATGAGTAAGAAAAGCAGGAGAAGAAGAGAAAACGAAAAGATATATAGACAAATTATAGACAAACTTGAACAAAGTTACAAATCAAGTCGTTATGGTAATGCATTAAGAGCAACTTTCATCATAGTATTAGGGCTTTATGGCTGCATCATAATGGCAGGTGTTTTGTCAGGTTCTTCTATTGATTCACAAAGTTTTGTCAAAACACAAGCAACATTAGGCGGCTGGATTGTAAATATGGCGGCCGTAGCCAGTAGTTTTCATGGAAAATGTTCGTCCGTTTGCTTAGTTCCCGGACGTACTTTCTTTGTCAGCATTCTGGCACTTTTTATGGTAAACATCATGTATATACAGTCCACATATTTGCTGAGTACCGAACAAAATTATCAATATAGCGAGTTTATCAAACTGGTTATGGGGGCTACATCTACAGTATGGTTATTACAAGCAATCTTCATTCTTTTGATTTACATATTGGAGATTCAACCGTCATACACCCTTAAAAAGGAAACTATCAGACACTAAAAAAAATTATATGAATACAGTTATATTAACAATATTGGCGCTTATCGTGTTTGGAATTCCAATGGGATACAAAGAATATAAACGTAGAAAGAAACTTTATATGTATCCTGTTGAAGCTGGAGGAACAAAAATGAAAACAACAATAGACTTCAGCAAAGAAATTATGGTAAATACACCAGGAGTAGCGAGTCAGATGAATAAGGAACTTACCTATTTTGTCGTACAAAACCAATGTATGACACCTAAACATATTTATCACAACGATGTTGTAGGAGTAAGGATGTTTAATGGAACTTTTACCATAGAACAAGTCAAGGAAGGCGATGTTTTGCTTATATGGTTGGATGACCAAAACTTTAAAGGTTACAAAATTCGTATTAAAGGAAATTTCGATGGTACAGATGCCTACGAAACATTCTATTATGAAGGAAACAAAATAAAGAAGTCTCACAAAAACCATAAAATTTCTACAATCAAGGGGGTTGTGGAAGAAGTGATACATTGTGGTGAAATGGCTTGTTGCCAATAACAAAATCTTTTTGCAATAGTACAAAAAACAATATACATATGGCGGCCCCAAAACGCATGAATATTTTTCACGTTTTGCTGAGTTTTAATATAATGAAATATCAGCGGCTATTAAGTCAGATTGAATTTATAAGATGACTTTTATCTAAAGATCTTATATATACAAGCAAGTGTGATTTATCTGTTTTGGAACATTGTGTTATTCCTTATAAACTCGGTACATCTGCTTCTGCTGGTACTGAGCCTATGATCTCTTATCAAACAGTGATTCTAAATTAAATATGTGTTAAGTCACCCCCCTTGTATCTGATAAAGATATTCATGGCGAGCTTGAAGTAATCTTTTCTTCTACCATTATTTGTATAAAGATACAAAGGCTTTTAATGTTTTTACTATTTTTGCAATTGGTAATAAGACTGCATGTGGTGATACTTTAATCAGTGAGAACATTCTAAGATTAACTTATAGCTCCCACCATTAATATTAATAACGGTTCTTTTGGTAGCTGAAGAACTATATGTCAACTATTAAATACAATGAAAAAACTGTTTGTTTCTTTATGCTTGTTTTTCAGTATTACACTTGCCTATTCTCAAGACTTACGTTTTCCTGAGCCTGAATTTATCAATAGTTATTGCATACTAACCAGTGATAGTACCTACGATACCCTGCCCAAGGAGAACGGTATTATCGGCAAGCATGAGAATAAGACCAAAGGTTTGCTGAGTAAGATAGGCAAAGTGGCGGATGTTGCCAGTTCTGCCAGCGGTTTAGGAGCCGTCATTGGTGCAAATGTCGGAAGTGTGGATGGTGTAATGACCGGTATTAAAGTTGCTTCTACAGCTTCTAGTGTGGGTAGTCTTGCCGGTTCTGCGAGTGCTTTGGCTGGTTCTTCTGGTATGGATATCATATTTCGAGGAAAATCATCTTCCTATAGTTATGAGAATAATGGTGGTGACATTCGTTTGCTGATAAAAGCAGAGAGCAATGAGGAAGATCCGTTGGGTATATATCGTATCGTAAAATTCAATACCAACAAGAAAGAGAGACGCATACAGTGGATTGAGTTTGATTCCTCTTTCCTTGGTTCGGATGAAGCATCCAAGGGCGGATTCCTGAACTTTGTTGGACATAAGTATGGAGAGCAGTCATATCTCCTTACTATCCCTGCAGAAGAAGTTGAGAAAGGAGAATACGGTATTTTTTATATGAGCATCATTACATCAACTACTATCCCGGTTGGCACCTTTAGCATAAAATAATTTTATTACTTTTTATACACAAAGAGAGGCACTTCAAATAAAGGCAGCCTCTCTTTTTGTATAAAAGCGTCCCAGGTTCAACATCTCTGAAACGTCAAAGAATTGATTATCAAAAAATACTATAGAGACAATTTATATTTCTGCATTCATTTTTATCAAGATTTGGAACTTGTTTGTCGTTCATTCTCTCTATATTTGCCATGTATGAAAATTAAATAAAAGAATATTATATGATAGAAAGAAGAGAACTTGAAAAGCTTAAAGAGGTAATAGAATACTCAATGCCTCAGATTGTGGATTATAATCCCCGTAGCGGAAGGTATTCCATAGAACTTGCAATGACCAAACATATTGATTTGGGTGAAGGAGATCATCATATACTATTTGCCCAAGGATATCTGAGAAAAGAAACAATATCTCTGTCTATTGTTTCAAATGAGCAGGTATTGCTTAATGTAAATCCACTTCCTTATATTGCAAACCAAGGAGATCGTACTCCTATCTATAAAATCTTGCGGGCATCGATTTATTTTGCATATGCCATGGTAAACCTGCCCCCTGTTCATCGTAAACTTAAAAAAATTCCTTCAGAACATTTTCCATTTAACATATCAGATACTTACGAACAAAAAGATAAAGAAATTGCCTTTATGAAAGATTTGTTCAAACTTCTAAGAGAAAAAAGTGCTTACCGTAGCTATCTGTCTGTTATACTACACAAAAACGCATCGAAACTCAAGGAAGCTATCAGTTTCTGCGATTATCAAGAAAGGGGAATAAAGGAAAAAATAAAGTATAGCATGAAACAATTGTCACCATACATTCCAGACAAAGACAAAACAACAAATATAACCCCCGATATCCTTGTCTGTGATCATATGGAAGACTCAAAAGATTATTATAATTGCCAGATAATATCACTCAACAGCAATAATAAATCTAAGGAAGAGTTTTGGTGGGAGTATCTAAAATTGAATATATTTTTATCATGTGTTGAATATAAATATGCTTACTGTATCCTATTGAATCGATGGACAAGAAATAATATAAAGAACTGGATAGATGAATATCGTCAAAAGAATTTGTATGAATCTGAAAAGGCAGACAACATTATATTTTATATAAAAGCAGGCTACAAAGCTTCTCCACGTATTTTAAATTGTAACGGAACAACCATTCCAACAAAAGTACTCAATTCTTATAAATAAAAATATGAAAGCAGGGCCAAAACGAATCTGGCCCCGCTTTCTAAATAACCCCAAAACTTAAGAATCCAACAATCCTCTCTATAATTATTTCTCCAACATTCCTGCTTCCTCCTCTATATCCGGAACAAGCAGTTCGACTTTAGTGTTTCTGTTAGCTTCTACAGGCAAATAATCTGATATGCCACCTTTACTATCCACAACAATTTTTTCAGCTTTTACACCTCGGCATTGCAGTTGATCCGAGATATAGTTGGCTCTTGTCTGACTCAACGAATCATTGATAGCAAAGGTCCCAGTTTCCTTATCAGCTGCACCAGTAACCTTTACAAACAAACCGTATTTAATGGCAACCCGAGCTAATGCATCAAGATTAATGGATTGTGACCTATCTGTAAGCTGTACCGAATTTAAATTGAAAAAGAAATATACAGGTGAACCAATGATTCCATTAGAAAAACAACCGTAAGCATTCGTTAAACTACAGGTATTGAACTTTATATACAACAATAGCGACTGT
>ERZ791608.149-NODE-149-length-44108-cov-4.540463_pt1 | contig 44108 bp, 36 predicted proteins | sample MGYA00510276_ERZ791608 | MGnify/ENA primary metagenome ERZ791608 (study PRJEB30046, sample SAMN00791908) | human gut metagenome | study: EMG produced TPA metagenomics assembly of the A metagenome-wide association study of gut microbiota in type 2...
AGAGGACGTTTAGACGCAAGAAGGACGCTGAAGAGCTTAGTTGCGGATTTGAGGATTATTTAATATTTTAGATTAATTTTCTAATCCATACTTTAAATTCTTGATTATTCATTTTCCTGAATTCAGTTGAATAGCACATTCCAACCATTATCCAAAGTGTAATGTTTAATATGTCGAGTTGTTGCACATTTTCAATCCATCCATAGGACCATTGGAATGCGACATAACATCCTAGTAAACTAATATATATATTATTTGATTTATAAACGGCTAAATAACTGGCTTTGAAGAATATTAAACTGGAAAGAACTAGACCGATTAAACCACACCAAGTAAATGTATTTAAGTGCATTACTTCGTTAATATGTCTTTCTCCTTTATTAAAAATATAATTATCGCTATAAGCCCACTCAAAAAGGATTCCAGAGAATACAATGTTATTACCTCTTGCTGGAGTTCTACCTTCTAAAATATAATTATTACTTATAGCAGATTCAATGACATCTATGTATATTAAACTTCTAGTGTCTGTACTGTTTTCACGGTATTCTTTAATTATATTTTCGGGGTCTGTTTCTCCCAGGTAATTTTGAGTTAATCCTTTCAGGATAACAGTGAATATGACAAATGTACATAAATAAGCAATATAGTGGCCTATTTTTATTAATTTGTATGATATATCTGTTTTTTTTAATAGGATAATCAGGCCTATTAATAATGCGGGTATGGCTTTTAAATATTGACTTCTCCCTTCGCCTGCTAATATGCAATATAGAATACCGGCAGAAAAAATTATCCAAGCTTTTTTGCGAGGAAAAAGAGGAAAAAAGCAGAATAATAATAGTAGAGGAGATAAGTAGAATTGGGTAAATCCTACAGCCCAATAGAAAAATAAGAAAAAGAAAATCATGGCATATTTATACCAAAATGATAAGATCTTCTGAACGTAATAAATATTATATCCCAATCGGCAAAACACAGGTGTTAATACAGCTATGCCTCCTATGGCTAGTTGTTTATATTCAATGCTATTTTCAGAAATTATAAATCCTCTAGCTATGCAGATTGTCACCCAAATTAAATACCATTTTACATATATATCAGAACTTAAATTTCTAGAAATAAACCTTTGTTTGTTTTTGAAAATAATGTATAATGTAATAATTTGTAATATTGTTGTAGACCACAAGTTACCTAGAGGAAATGGTGACCAAAGGTTTACTGAAATAAAAGTTAAAATCAGTATAATTATCGATAATAATGTAGATAGCTTTATCGTTAGCATGGATTAATATAACTTGAATATATTAATTTGTAATGATTCTTTTACGGGATATTATTTTGCAAAGGTAGTTGTAGATGATCTGTTTATATCTCCTTATTCCTCCAATTGGATAATCATAAACTTCAAAAGAACCAGTGTCTAAATCTTCGGAAAGAGTTTGGATTTCTTCAATGGATGCAAAAATACTATATAGTTTACTACACCTTCTAAATGTTCTTAGAGTGCGTGGACATAATAAATTAGGATGATAATTTAAACAATAGGTGCCGTATGTTTCATATTCACTAAATCCGTTTTGAGTATATGGTTCAATACTTGTAATACATATTTCATACCATTCTTTTTTGTCATAGTATTTTCTTTCTATTTTAGTTAACATTTCTTTTAAAATAGAACTTCTAAACAGCATATGTTCGGATATAAATGAATAATTTGCTTTTATAGGTGCTTCAAATAATTTATCTATAGTTTGAAAATAAGGTATATTGTGTTCTGTTTTTGGTAGAAATAAATCTGATTCTCCGTTTTTAAAGTTTAATTTATTAAAAGGAACGGTGTCAGAATCCCATACTAGATATTCTTCTTTTGCATATGGAGATAAGGCAAATCCTAACTTTAAGAATTGTTGAAAATACCAACCATAGTTTTTTACATGTAAATGTTCATCAATGATTGATTTTACTTTTTGAAATGTGAGCCCATCTATTAGTTTATTTTCATCAATTAATGTAATGTCATTTTCTTTTGGTAAATATTTAAAATTTCTCTTACTTGTTATTATCCAAATATGCTCTGGATTTATGTTTTTTCTTATAAAGTAAATATTTTTTTTAAGAAAAAAACATTCTTTTAACGCTACACACATTACAACATCCATAACTCAATTCAATATTTTTGTATAAATAGTTAAAACATCTTTTATTATTTGATTGGGATTATGTCTTAGTAAAGCAACTTCTCTTCCATTTTTCCCTATTTTTTCGGCAAAATCAAGATCTGTAACTATCTTCTGAATGTATTCAGCAACTGCGAAAATATCATTTGTTGGTACCAATATCCCGTTTTCATTATTTTTTATTAGTGAAGGTATTCCTCCCGTATTGTTTGCTATTACAGGTATGCCGATGAGTTGTGCTTCACATACAGTATTAGGACTATTTTCTATATATGATGGATGAACAAAAACGTCTGAATTAATAATTTCTTCTATTAAGGAAGTTTCATTTATAATTCCTTTTATATTGACATTAACGCTATTAGGGGAAATGCTTGTAAGTTTTTCCCAATTCTTCATAGAATTTATTCCATATACATTCCATTCAAAATCTATATTAGTATAGGTCTTTAATGCTTGAGCAGCTCTTAAAATAATGTCTCCTCCTTTATATATAGCTGGAGAAATAATACTTATAATTTTTTTCTTTTTTCTATTTTCATGTTTTACCCAAACTGATTTTGTAAAATAAATTTGGGGGCGTAACATCTCACTGCAAAAAAAGTAATTACTATTTGGAGAAAGAAATCTGCTCATTCGAAAGTCCATTTCTGTACGTCCCATGAAATAATGGCATGAACTAAATATAATTTTTTCTGTTTCACAGTTTCTTATGATCGCTTTTCTGCGTGTCCATTCTCTTGGGTTCCAAAATAAAAATTTTTCCCATGATAGATTTTGAGGTAGCCATCCATGAATTAAATAATTTAAAATACCTTGTAAATGGATAACAACAGGAATATCAGTTACAGTACATACCATTCCTCCATTATGTTCGGAACCAAATACATGTATAATATCAGGTTGAAAATCTTCAACTATTTCTCTTAGTTCTCTTATTTGTTTATTTAATTTGTGTTTGTAATTGATTATTCCGAATTTAATGGGTGAAATGCCATAGAATTTAACTCCATTTCGTTCATCTTTAAATTTATATTTCCATGGAATAGCCATGCCTAATTCTAAATTAGGATACTTTTTAAGTATTTCATTTGCTAATGCACCGACCCATCCTCCGCCATTATATCTATTAGTATTTGAATAAATGGCTCCATTACCCGTAAACCAAAGTATTTTCATGATAATTTATTGGAAATTTTAAATATAATAAAAGATATGATGATAGTTATTAATGTAGCTAATGCTAGACTGTTTAAACCAATAAATAAAATAAATACAAAAGAAATTCTAGCATGTGTTAAATATACGTAGTATGATATGTTTCCTAAAGTTTGTATGAATTTTCCTTCTAAAGAATATTTTCTGTTTATTGTGAATACTAATATTAATATACTTATGGCTATTAACCATGAAATAATTTGTATTAAGTTTTCATTATAAAAAGATATAAAAGTAAATAAACAAAAAATTATACCTATTTGATTTTTTTCTTTAGATGAGTAGATGTTATAATTTGCAATAAAATGTCCAGCGAAAAAGGCCCACGGGAATCTATAATAATGGGCAAGATCCTTATTAAGAAAATTATACGTTAAAGTATAGTAGGATATTAGAAGAAATAGTAGTAAAATACTATTTTTATATCTACTTTTTTTTAATGGAGCAAACTTTTTCGATAACCAAAATAACAAATAAAAAATTATGATACATAAAACATACCAATCGAGATAACCTAAAATGAATAATATAATCTCCTTTAAATAGCAAGATATATAATGGCATTTATATATGATACTTGAAAGTCTGTAGCCTTTTAATTCGTTAATAGAAAAAATATTAGGTAAAATTAAATAAATAATTATACTTATTATGCAAACTATTAATAATGGATAATATACTTTCCAGATTCTTTTCTTTAAGAAAGAAATAAAGCTTTCACTATTATCATGAGATTTAGACAAGCCATATCCTGAAATAAACATAAAAATTACTAGTGCAATATTGGCACTGAAGTTGCCACAAATTTTAGAAAAATGTAACCAAGATATATTTTGATTGTCATTCCAATGGTACATATTGTAAAAATGTGCAATAAGAATAAGAATGCAACTAATACCTTTTAATCCTATTGACATTGATTTATCAAGGCAAAAGAGTGCTTCAGTTTTTGTTTTCTTTTTTAGTCCTTTTATGAAAAGAATTAATGGTAAGATGAAAATTAGAATAAATTCTATATCGCTTATTATCATGTTATTCATTTAAAAATTGAATAATAAAGGTAGTTTATCATAAAACTTTTCTTCAAAGTATGGAGATAGTAATTCGTTTTTGGATTGATTGCAAATTATTGTAGCTTGATTGTATGCATCATCTAGGTCGTTAGCTATATATACATAATCATCATATATGCCTTTAAACCAATTAGCACCTGAAATGACTTTATGATCATTTGATTTTATAATTATTACTGGCGTATTTGCACAAAGAGAAAGAATTGTACCGTGATATCTATCCGTAATGACTACTTTGTATTTGGATAATTGTTCAATAACACTAGTAATATAATATTGTAATCTTTTTCTTGTATCTTTACCACTGACATTACTTTGAGTGTCACCTTTATCTACTAAATAATATTTTGATAGTCGGTTATACAAGTTTTCTATTTCTGAGGCTTTATAAAATTTTTCATTATCGTTTCTTGTGCATAAGAATATACCTTCTCTTTTATGGTTAAAATTAAACTTTCCTATGAGAGTTGTTACAATGTCAGGGTATAGTTCTACTTTTATATTAGGAAACATATCTAAGGCGGTTTGGTATGAAAATTCATCTCTTGCTAAAAAGAGCATGTTTTTGCACTTATTATAACTCTCTGATGTTCTCCTTTTGTATTTTTCATTTTGGAAAAAAATGGTTTGTGGCATCATTAATATTTTTGCTTCAGGTAGATTGTCTGCTATTAACCTATGCATTAGTTCATGATTTCCTAATGACCAATAACCTAAATTATACCCATGATCTTGTGTATTGTATCCACTTTGGAAAATTATAAAATCATCTTTTAAGTTATAATTATTTATAAAAAATTTCAACCATACTCCTTTACTTTCAGTAATAATACTGGCATTTACTCGAAATACTTTATATGTTGGATAGTGTTTTTTTATCCATTGATTTATACAGTAAAATTGTGCATTGTCACCAATATTGTTATTTTCTGTTACTCCTAGATAAAAAATCCTTTTTCTAGCTTTATTTTGTTTTATTTCTTTAATGATTTTGCGAGCTTCAATTCTTACTTTTTTTTCTATGATATTTCGTTTTATAGGTCTAAGTATTTTTTTTATTAGGCTGGTATTCATGGCGTTAATAAAAGTTTTGTTAAAATAAATATTACTCAATATGTATAAATAACTCCTGTCATGTATACTTATAAGCATACTGTATTTTATCTCTTTATAATTTTCTTTATGTATTTTGTATTTTCTTTACCTATAATTGAGTAGACCAAATCTTTTATTTTATCTTCTGTTGATGTAAACTTATTGGCTTCTAAAAAATTATTAATAGCGATAACTTCATTTTTACTATCAGTGAATAATTCAAATAAAATGGAAGTATTACTTGGACTTGTAAAAATATTTTTTAATGATTCAAATTCTTCTTTATTTGTAGCTTGTAAATATTTAAATCCACAATTTTCAGCCCATCCTTTTGCGTTTCCATTATGTCCATTAGCCGAAATATAATTACTAACATCAATCTTTTCATTCCACTTGTTAGTCATCAAATTAAACTCAGCTCCTCCAGAATTATTTATTAAAAGAATTCTTATGTTATTTTTTATATGTCTTATACCAAGTGCGTTCATATCATAGAAGAAGGCTAAATCTCCTGTTATGATGAAGCACAGTTCATCGTAATTAATGCTTTCGCCGATAAGCATTGAGTTGCAACCGTCAATGCCGAAAGCTGCGATATTAGCATATCTTTGGATGGAAGGATCTAATGGGAGATAAGACCAGCATCTAAGACTGTTCAGTATGGCATAATTCATAATGCTATTGTTTGGTATATATTTATAAAGACTTAGTGCTGCATAAAGGTTGGAAAATGGTATGTCTATATCATATTTAAGTTTGTTATATAGGTGTGTCCACGATTCGTAGTAATTATGAGAAACTTCTAAGTTTTTTTTCAATCTCTCAAAAAAATAGAAATCAGGACATTCAAAAATCTTGGTTAGTTTATTGTAGGTATCTATGACTTCACCATCTTCGCTAACTCTCCAATGCTCTACTTCTGATAATTTGTTAAGAGCTCCATATATTGGATAATCACCTGTTTGCCCTCCAATCGTGATGAATATATCTGGCTTAAGGTTTTTCAGGCCATTACAGGATACTAAGAGGTTTCCTTGTATAGTATATTTTCCGTGATAGTTTGAACAATGGTTTACATAAACTACAGTATCATGTGATTTGCAAAAGCCTTCTAAAGATTGGATCTCTTTAGAGGTAAAGGGTCTATGTTCGCCTATAACAATTAGAATTCTTTTATTTTTTAGGTTTAAATCATTCCATTCATCCCATGCCATATACCTTTTTATTATGCGTAATTCAGGCAGTTTTGTATTGCAGAATTCTCCTTGTTGAGCATCAACAATGCGTATGTTAAGCTGAACAGGGCCTGGTTTGCGGTGCTTTAAATCTAGGATGGCTTTTCGAGCACAATGGATGCATTGAATCCGTGTATTTTCATCTGTTATTGGTGGTAAATCATAACTTGATTTTACAGAATCTATCGGTAATGAAACCTGAATTGGAGCTTGCATGTAGTCTTGGCATTCAAATCGTTCCAACTTTGATGTAGTTATTGCTAAAATTGGCACATGCTTATAAAATGCTTCTGTTAGGCCGGGTATATAGTTTCTTGTAGCTTGTGCACTTGTACAAGAAGTTGCAACAATATCTCCTGTTTGAAGATAAATACCGATTGCAAAATACATTGCACTTCGTTCGTCTGGTACAGAATAACATTTGAAGAAAGAATCTTGTTGTATAGCTTGTGTGATAGGTATATTGGTACCTCCAGGACTTATTACAATATGTTTAATATTATAATCTTTCAATAGAGAAATAACAACTCTTACATTTTCTTGTACTGTATACATATTTATTAAAATGAATATTTAACATCGTCTAACGTAATATTACCAGCTCCTCCTGTCATATATATTGTGTCGCCAATAATCGATCTTCCCATTTCACTAACTAGAAAAACTGACATATTAGCTATTTCTTCAGGCATAATATATCTCCCCAATGGTATGCGTTTTAAATAATAATTGTTAGGGAGGGAATTTAGCATCATCGGGGTTGCTGTTGGTCCAGGAGCTATACTATTTACAGTTATTCCATATTGTGATAGTGATTTAGCTAATCCTAATGTTAATCCTCTTATTCCCCATTTACTAAGTGTATATGCCGAGTCTGCTGGTCTTAAACTAGATGCGGATGAAATGTTAAGAATATTTCCTTTTATATTGTTTTTTATTAAATATTTCCCAAATAACTGTGATAGAAAAAATGTCCCTTTTAGATTTGTATTCATAACTTTGTCATATTCTACTTCTACCGCATTGGGCATTCCTTGACAATTGACACCTGCGTTATTTACTAATATATCAATTGAAGGTAATCCTTTTGATTTTGTAAATGCTAACAGATTCTCAAATGCATTCTCGAAAGATTGTACGTTCATATTATCCAATAAAAAAGGATATATATTGGAGGTATTTAATTCTCTTTGGATACTCTTGCTTATAGTATTTAGTTTATCTTTATCCCTGCCTGTTATAATTACAGTTGCTCCAGCTTTTATATAGGCTTTGGCGATAGCTAATCCAATACCACTAGTTCCACCGGTAATTATTGCACATCTGTTTTCTAATAAATTTGATGGTTGTAATGTTATAATATTACATTTTAAGTTAATAACAGGTCTTCTGTCAAATAAGAATTTAATGATTTGTTTAATACTATATGACATCGTTTAGGCTTTTATAAAAAAGTAATGGAAATTATTTGTTTATATTATAAAGAAAGAGGACTGAGAGTAAAAGTCTATAATTGCCCTAATTAAAGGGGGGAGTAATATTTCTTTATAGCATTTTTTATTTTTATTGTAAAGAAATCACGTTCAGCCTTATCAAATCCTATTAAATAGATGCAACTAATAGACCACAATATGCTAGAAAAGCTTACAAGTAAGAATCGATTTATGGATGGTTCCATAAAATATGTAATCATACCAGGGAGAATGAAACATAGAATAGAACAGATACCAATTTTTGTAAAAACTTTATAGATGAAATATTTTATGTCAAAATTCATTAATCGTTTTAATGTGAGGAGGCGGATAAAGTTTAATGAAAAATAGAGAACTGCGTAAATTATATAGGTTGAATAGGCTGGTGCTCCAAATTTAAATGCAATCCAAGTTAACGGAAAAACGAGACAACCTATAGATGTTACCACTAATTGGTAACGTTTGATATGTCCTGTTGCCTGAATAGCACAATATAGAGAATTACCTATTAATGAAGCTAGTGATGAAATTACAACTAAACGCATAAATATTGTCGTGTCACTAGGCACTTGTTTTAACCAAATTTTTAATATGGTTTCAGCTTCTAATACAATCGGTATCACAAAGATATACATAATAAAAAATGAGAACTTTGTACCTCGGCAAATCAATTTATACATATATTCATAATCCCCGATTGCATATGATTTTGTAATTTGTGGATTTATGGCAGTCATAAAATTATTTACGAATTGTTGTACAGCCGTGTCTACTTGTACTGCAATAGCACGAGCAGCGTTTGTAGTAACGCCGAAAAAAATATTGATAAGCATATTTATGCCTTGAGTATTAAGCATATAAGCTGTATTGCCAAAAAGGTTCCATCCCGCAAAACTAGACATTTCTTTGAAAATCTTTTTATCTAATAATTTAAACTTATATTTAGCTTCCTCAAAATGCTGCCGGCAATAAAAACCATATATTAAGCGTAGTATGGCAGAAATTGATAATATTAATAATGCATAAATTTTCAATTTATCTATTGGAGATAGATAAATAAGATATGCTGCTAATAATTTAAGTAAAATTTCTAAAATACTAATATAGGCAAAAGCACTCATCTTTTCATGAGCAATAATTGTTGCGTTATAGGGAACGCTTATTAGGTTAATTACAAAAGTTAGTATTGAACAATGCAGGATAAAATTAGCAGCCTCTATTCGCTCATTGGGTATATTCATTTTTTCGTTAAGAAACCAAACTCCAATAATTTCGCATAATACGAAAATTATGATTGACATTATTATTTGAATATTAACAGAAGTGCTAAATATAAGTTTTAATTGCTCTAGATTCTTTTTACCCAATTCATAAGTTATAAAACGGGATATTGCTCCTGATAATGAACTTGATAGTACAGAAAACATTGTTACTACACCACCAACAACGTTATAGATTCCATAGTTCGTCTCTCCTAAGGCGTCAAGTACGATGCGACTGGAGAAAAGTGTTACAACCATGATGATTATCATGCGGAAATATAGTAACAATGTATTTTTTGCAATTCGTTTGTTATTTATTTGTTGAGTGGAATTCATCTGAGAAAATAATTTTAGGAATAAACTATATAACACCTCGTTGGAAGTATTTGATGATATAAAAAATATATTTAAAGCAGTTAATTAGCCTATAAAAACAATTCTTGGATGATACTTTTATTTTTTATATTTTGACTCTAAAAAGGTGTTTTTTTGATGAAGTCATATTTGATATTTCTTTGTTTTCCTTTCTATATAAAAATTAAATTTTTTTTCTGATTTCTAACCAAAGGTTTTTCCCAAATAATTTCCATAGTGCAATGAAAGTAATAATAAATAGAACTACTCCAACTAAAATTACTTTTCTACTTGTTCCAGAAGGGAATAATGGTATAGAAGCCGGTTCCACCACTGCGAATACCGGTTTTTCTTCCTGTATCTTAGCCCGTGCCACCTGCAACTGCTGGGCTACCTGGCTATATACCTGATAGGCAAGGCTCATATCGTTCTGCAAGCGTTCTTGCTCTGCACGTACGCTCTGGAAAGCAATGTTACGGTTGCTGTCGAAATAGTGTGCATATTTGCTCTGTGCATCGTAGTACTCCTGCTGACGCTCGTGGTAAAGCTGTTCCAGGTAGTCGCAGTCTTCCTTTGCCTTTTTGATACGGTAGTCTACAATGTACTGCTGGAGTTTTGCTACAACGCTGTCGGCTACGATGGCGGTTACTTTCGGATCCTGCAAAGTAACGGTAATGGTTGTCATACTAGTTTTCTTATCTACTTCAGCAGTAATGACTTTTCTTATTTCTGCTACTTTTCCTGCTTCTTTTTCTGTCAGTTGGAAAGGGTTCAAGACAGAAACGGTATCAGTATCTTCAGAAAAAAGTGACTTGATAGCCCCGATAGCCATACCGGGAGCTGCCTTGATGTATCCCCACCAAGGCTGTTTCTGCTCGTCCATGTAGGCTGTCAAGGTAGTATCCAGTTTCCCGTCGAGTGTCTGTACACGGGCATTGAATAGTTCGAGTACAAACGGAGTAGAGGCCACAATATCCGGTGCCAGGGTTACATTCAGTGCATCGTTACTGCCGCTGGATGCGCTTCCGCCTAAGAAAGAAGAAGCCAGGCTGGCAAGTCCTCCGCTTGCTTTATCTCCGCTCATTTCGGGAGAGAGGGTAACCGTTACGGTGTATTGCTTGGGGATGCTCAGGGCAATGATAATGCCTAATATTAGTCCTATGCCGGCTGCCTTGTAAAGAGACTTACGGATAGCGTAGATGCGGCGCAGAATATCCATCCAGTCTATCGTGATTTCATCGCTGTCCGGTTCTTGTACGTCCGGGTTCTGATAGTTCTTGTTTTCAGTCATATACGTGTAAGGGGAAAATAGCCACAGGGGTGTACGGCTCGGTGGGTGAGAAAAGTTGCTATAATATAAAATGTTCCTTACCGTGCTTCCTGTGGCTGTAAGATAATTCGTTTATTTTACCAGTGCGGCGATGGCTGCTGCCATGGTGCCGAGTGAAGTGATGGAGCTTGCCAGTCCGACTACGTTGCTCAGATTGAACTGCCGTTTACGCTTGCTGGGCACGATGATCTCGCAGCCCGGCTCGATCTGCTTCTTGCCGTTGCCTTTCACTTCGGCTATCTGGCCGTTCATGTAGATGATGAACTTCTTGCTCTTCTTGGCGTTCTGACCGTAACCGCCGGCCTGACTGATGTAGTATTTCACGCTTTCGCCTTTCTTGAAGGATACGGTGTTCGGCATCATCACGGCACCGTCTATCTTCACGGTGTTGTTGTATTCCGGTACGCTGATCACGTCGCCTTCACGCAATACGATGTCGGCATCGCTGCCCGGATTGGCCAGGGCGGCTTCCAGGTCGATTCCTACCGTGAAGGTGCGCTGTACGGTGATACCCAGTGAGTCCATCATCTCTTCGCTTACCTGACGGCGGAGCAGGTTCACTACGTCCTGCATGCGCTTGATTTCTTCCTCGTTCGCTACGCGGGTCAGCTTGGCACCCTTTACGTAGGCAAACGGAGTGGCACCTCCTGCCTTGGCGATGATGCTGCTGATGCGCTCGCTCTTGCTGGTCAGGGCGTAGGTTCCGCCGTACAGTACTTCGCCGTTCACGGTTACGTTCTGCTGGGCGCTGTAGCCCGGACTGCGGCGTACGAATACCTGGTCGTAGGGCTGGAGGGTGAAGCCCGGTTCGCCGTCTACCACGAAGCCGTCCTTCAGGCCGAAGGAGAAGGTCTGTCCGATGGTAGCCGAGCTTTCGGTGCTCTTCGGGTCTTTGATGCGGCGTGCCACGTCGACACGTACTACGGAGGCCGATTCACGCAGACCGCCTGCGGTGATGACAAGGTCTTCCAGTGTCATGTTGTCGGCATAGGGATAGTCGCCCGGATGGGTTACTTCGCCGAATATCTGTACATTACCCAGGTCTTCCAGGTCGTGGATGCTGGGGATGTAGAGTACGTCGTTCTTCTGCAGGGGGATGTCGGGCTGGGTGCCGTCCATGATGGCGCGGATGTCGATCTGTTTCACTTCGCGGGTCTTGTTCTCACGCTCACGGTACAGTACGGCACGACCCGTAAAGGCGTCGGCCATCAGTCCGTCGGCCTTGTCTACCAGCTCGCGCACGGTGTTCAGCTTGCCGCCCAGTTCGTAGATGCCCGGACGGTATACGGCTCCGCGTACTTCCAGCTTGTTGGTGAAACGGTCCAGAATGGCTTCGGCAGTCACCACGTCGCCGTCGTGCATCTTGCATACGCTATAGTCGGTATCATCCACGGTGTTCACCTGATATTCCTTGCCGTTCTGGCGCACGATGCGCAGGCTCTTGGTATAGGCGTCGCTGGTGAATCCGCCGGCATATTTCAGCAGGGTGGAGAGGGTTTCGCCCTTCTTCATTTCGTAGCGCATGGGGCGCTTCACGTTGCCGGTAATCTGTACCAGTGCGTCGTAGGCGGGAACGATGATCACGTCGCCTTCCTCCAGACGGATGTCGTCGCGGGTCTTGCCTTGCATGATGAACTGGTAAACGTCTACCGTAGCCACGATCTGTCCGCCGCGCGATACTTTCACGTTGCGGAGGCTACCGATGCCGCTCACGCCGCCTGCACGGTAGAGGGCATGGAACACGGTGGAGAAGGCCGACAGGGCGTAGGTGCCCGGCTGAACCACTTCACCCATCACGTTGATCTGGATGGTGCGGGTATTGCCCAGCGTGACGCGGATCTGATTGCTCTGGTCGGAATAGATCTTGCGGAGCTCGCCGGTGAGGTACTGCTGTGCGCGGTCGATGGTCATGCCGCTCAGGAAGACAGGGCCCAGTTGCTCCAGGTTGATGGTACCGTCGGGTGATACCTGCTGGCGGATGGTGTTCTGGCTGGCTCCCCAGATGTCGATTACCACTTCATCGCCCGGACCGAGACGGTAGTTGGGCGGGGTGGCTATGTTGACGTTCGGTTCGAACGTGAGGTTGCGGGTGTTGAAGATGTTGCGGCCGAATACGGCATCCTGCTGTGCCACTTCCTGTGCCTGTGGCTTTTCGTCGAGCATCGTGGAGTTGTCTTCCTGTACCTGTTCGCGCAGGCGTGCTTCGGCTTTGGCGGTACCGGTCAGGTTGTCCGAGTCGGTGTTGGTCTGCTGTTCGTAGAGTTTCTTCACTCGTTCGGCCTGTTCGCGGGTTACGCCGCGGCGTGCCAGTTCGGTGGCGATGGTACGCTGGTCTTTTCCTTGTTTGACTCCGTCTTTGGCATACTCCAGCACTTGCTGGTCGGTCATGCCCGACTGCGCCATGAGCAGGGGCGAACATGCCATAAAAATAAGAAGTGATAATGCTTTTATCTTCATGCTTGTCTGTTGAAGTTTATGTTATTGTAGTTTTTGGTTACGTGGGTAAAATCCGGTCTTTTCACGGTTTCCGGCTGTTCCGTTTGGGGTGACGAACTTTTGCAGATGTCTGTCTGCCAGGGTTGTGGAAACAGGTTTCCGCATCCGTGAGGGCGTGCTCCGGATGTCGTTCGTCGTTGGGTTATTCGTTCATTTCAGTGATTAGTTCGCACCAGGTGAAGCTGACTTTCAGCAGGGCGGTGCTTTGAGGCATTTCGATGGCGATGTAGTGGCGGCCTCCGTAGCGGAGGAAGTTGCCGGTTACGCCGTAGAGGGGACCGCGACGCACTACCCGGACGGGTACGCTGCGTTTTCCGCGGAGCTTTTCCGAATCGATGAACCGTGTGCCTTGTATCTCGGGGTCGGTGGCGCGCATGAAGTTCTGCATGTCGTGCTCGCTTACCGTGCAGTAATCTGTCCCGTTGCGTTCCTTTTTCAGGAAGTACAGGGGCAGGGGAGCCTGTGAGGCAAACTGCCGGCACCAGTTGGCATCGTATGTATGGCGGACAAATATCAGGTTATGGATGGCGGGTACGAGCACATGACAGCATTTTCCGCTGTTTTCCGTGTCGCGGAGTTCGTACATCATGGGGATGTAGTATTCCAGACCTTGTGTGTTGAGGTAATCGGCTACCAGCAGCTCTTTGTTGTATACGGTCTGAAGGGGTAGCCATACCGGTTCTTTTTCCATAACTTTCGTGTAATTGTGCTTTAGAAAAATAGTTACATAATGTAGTTGCTGACTCTCTGATTGAATGTTTGTTTAGTAAATAGTGGTTTTTGGTTTCCGTCTCGTGATTTCTTGCAGGTGAATTGACACACCTTTCTCTCCTTCCCAGCGCTCGAAAGCACTATGAATCAGTTTGTTATCTCCAAAAGATGGAAGATGACGCACATCGTACTTCTGTCTAGGAGCCTGCTCCCACAGCCGCATAGGAAGTCGTTCTTCGATACAAATATAACACTTTCTATGCAAAAAGGTTCATTTTGTGGAGGTTTACTTGCGTACGTTAACGCTTATTGTGAATCTTCATCGGTTTGGCGGTGATTGAACGGCCGGGACGGTTGAAGGGGGAAGAAAGGACCGGAAATGTTCCGGAAAATTTGTCAATTCGTAAATTTGTGGATTCGTGCGAATTAGCAGAGGGAAAAAAGCGTGTCTGCCGCCTATGCCGCTGGCAGCGGGACGGACTGAAAGGACGAATCCTCCCGACGTGGTCATCCGTGAGGAAGAACGTCGGGAGGATTTTCCAAAATTTGTACAAAAAATAATTTTTTCTGTACAAAATCTACATAAAAAATACCGTTCGGTGAAGTCTTTTTCCCGATTTTTTTTGCGGCGGCAGGTCACAGGTTTCCGGCGGTAGGCGCCATCGCCCGGAGCGGCTGTTTTCCGCAGAAAAAGTCAGGCAAGCGGGAAGATTACTGTCTGCCTTTCTTTCTGGGCTGGCGTTTCATCAGTTTCTCGCTTCCTTCCGGAATTTCTTCGCCGGGCTTTACCTCGGAGATAATAAGCTCGGTTCCGCTATTGATACTTTTTTCAATAATTCTCAGCAGTGTCAGGTATTCGAACTTTACCTGGTGTATCTGTTCTATCGCTCGGAAGAACGTATACAGGGTACTGATCTGGTAGTTGCGACTATCGGAACAGGTATGGGTGCCTGTGCCCGTAATGCGCTGTATTTCACTTTTTGACACGCGTGCCGACCGGTATAGCCGGTCGAGAAAACGCTTGAGAGTTATCAACAGGTATTTTTTCTGTTTTTTGCTCATTTCGCATGAGCTGTAGAGAATTTTGGTGAATTTCATAATGTTTCCATAGTCTTATAACCCTTTTTCTTCTGCCGTTTACGGCAGAGTTTTTTTTGGGTTCGATGAGTATTTTTACACTTGGAAAGCAGGAAAAACACCGAAATACACCGGTTGTACCAACCTGATTGCTGATGTTGCCGTGCATGTTTTTAAGCCTTTCTGCCGACTGGTTTACCTGGCAGTAACGTGTGCCGGAAGGGGCTTAAAAGCGGACTTTCTGACGGACCGGACGGCGGCGTCTGTAATCAGGTTCTGATATTTCCTTTGACAAAGATAGGATATTCTTTGGATTGAAATGTTTTTTCGGACTGGAAAACTTTCCGTCGCCGCTGTTTTGTTCCGGCTCTGCCGTTCTGCTCCGGTTCTTCCGGTCGGCAGGATACGCGGGGCGGTCTAAATCGGGCTTCGAAATCAGACTTCGGCGTGCGGAATGTTTTTCGGAACGGAAAACTTCCTTTGATTATATCTTTGTTTATTAATATAAAAAGGAAAGGGTGGTGCCGTTGGTGGTGACCCCCGTGTCCCGCTTTCGAGAATAAGTAATTGTAAATCAGTGCAGTGGGTGGTGACACCTGCGGTGCCATCGGTGTCCCGCTTTACGGATTTACGCAGTTTTTAACCATTGAAAAATGTAAAAAATGGAATGTGTATGGAGTTAAAGGGTCCTGGAAAACAGGGATTTATGGCTCTTCCGAGGCGATTGTTGAACACGATGTTCGACGAAATGTACGGCAAGGTGCATACTGATGCGGAAGCCTACGTGTATTTACTCATGAAGGCATGTTTCAGCGACCAGGGGAATGGACCGGATGGGCTGAAGAAGGGGGAGATGGAGTATTCGTTGCGCGAGCTGAGCATGCGTTTCGGATGGAGCAAGAGACGGGTGATGCGTTTCATCGCCCGGCTGGAACTGGAAGGGGTGGTGAGCACGGCGCACACCCCTCACGGCTCGAAGCTGAAGCTGCTGTATTACGAGGAACTGTGCCACCTGAAGGTGAACCGCAAGTCGGGCGAACGCCCCAAGAACCTGAGCGACCAGTCGTTCGACCTGTTCTGGACGCAGTATCACGAGCTGACGCAGCAGCCTGCCATCGACATCGAGGCTTCGCGAAAGGCGTGGGGAAAACTGACGCTCTCCGAGCGTGAGGAGGCTATCGGCAACATGGAGATGTATCTCTGTATGCTGCCGTCTGTCGACCGGGCAAGGTCGGCGCTCAACTATCTGTTGATGAAGAGTTTTGTAATGAACTGACGGATGTTGGAGGGTAAGGATACGGTAGTGAAGAATGTTTTTATTTTTGAAAATCAGAGAATACTATGAAGAATTTATTACTGCGTTTGATTGCAGGATGTTGGGTAAATGGTGCGGATGCCAAGGGGTATGGCCTGGGCATCGGACAGTGTGGTACGGAAGGTCGGAAATGTGAGGCGGCGGTGGTGCCGGACGTCGGGGGGAGTGTTCCCCGCGAGTACGAGGGCAGGAAGTGTGTCACGGCCGACGGAGAGTGTAGTACGGAAACGGAAAAAGGGGCTTGCGGGGAGTCTGCCGGCGGAAAACTGCCGGAAAGTGAGGCGACGGCATTGCAGGCTGGTGTTCAGGTGGAGCTGCGGGTTGCGTTTCGGACGATGGCCCGCCGGAACTCCAAGGACGGAACAGCCTCCGGAAGTCGCGTGGAAGAAGCTGCCTCTGATGTTCACCTGAAAGACTGCGGAGTATGATGTATGCTGAAGAAATTGAAAGAGCGGTTCTGGGGGCTTGCCTGCTGGAACGCTCGGCTCAGTCGACGGCTCTGAAGAGCCTGCGGGCGGAGATGTTTTACATTACGGCGCACCGGGCGGTGTTCGAGGCAATCAAGGCACTCTATGCCAAGGGGGCGGCGGTGGACATGCTTACGGTGTGCGAGGAACTGCGTGCTTCGGGACGGCTGGACGAGGCGGGCGGTGCGTTTGCAGTGGCGAAGCTGGCGGGCGAAGTGGCTACGTCGGCGCATCTGGAGTATCACTGTGCCATCTTGTACCAGTACTTCCTGCGCAGGCAACTGGTGGAGGTGCTGACGCGCGAGCTGGCGGCGGCAAACGACATGACGTGCGACGTGTACGATGTGCTGATTGATACGCAGCGCGAACTGGGGGCACTGCTCGACGACTCGCCGCTGGAGAATCACCTGCACCCCATGCCGGAGGTGATGGAGGACACGGTGGCGCTGGTAGACCGCCGGCAGGAGTTGTCGGTGAACGGACTCACGGGGGTGCCTACGGGCTTGCAGCGCCTGAACGAGATGACGGGGGGATGGCAGCCGGGCAACCTGATTTTCACGGCGGCGCGTCCGGCGGACGGAAAGACGGCACTCGACCTGTTCTTTGCGCGTCAGGCGGCGATGGCGGGGGTGCCGGTGGTGTTCTTCACGCTGGAGATGACGGCTTCGGAGCTGGGCGAGCGTATGGTGCTGGCGGAGAGCCGTGCCGACCCGCTGCGCATCCGGCAGGGGAAGCTCACGCCGGAGGAGGTGGAGGATGTGCATCGCACGGCGGAACGGATGAGTGTGCTGCCGGTGCAGGTGGACGATACGCCGTACATCAACGTCGACCAGCTCTGCATCATCGCCAAGTCGCTGCGGGCGAAGGGGGAGCTGGGGCTGCTCATCGTCGATTACCTGCAACTGCTTGCCACGGTGAACCCGGGGCGTACGCGCGAGCAGGAGGTGGCGGAGTGCAGCCGCAAGCTGAAGGGGCTGGCACGCTCGCTGGGCTGTCCGGTCATCGTGTCGAGCCAGCTCAACCGTCAGGCGGAAGACCGGGCAGGCAGTCCGGAGCTGCGTCACCTGCGCGAGAGCGGGGCGATAGAGCAGGATGCCGACCTGGTGATCCTGCTGCACCGTCCCGAACGGTATCACATCCGGGTGGACCCCGACACGGGCTGCTCGACCAGGGGAATGGGTATCGCCACGCTTGCCAAGCATCGCAACGGGGCGACGGGAAAAGTGTATTACGGGTACAATCCCAGCATGACGAAAATCGGCGAGTTCGAGGGCGTGCATGTGGCTGTACCGGGAAAATCGTATAAGGAGAAAAAAGATGAAGGAAAGATCGGTGACATATTCGGTGGTGCCGCGCGTTGATCCGCGGGACCTTTCGGCAGGAGTGACGTACTATGCGCGGGCGCAGGCGCGTGGGGTGGTATCGCTTGTCGACATGGCGGTGCGCATACAGAAACGCTGCACGGTAACCAAGGCGGACACGCTGGCGGTGCTCACGGCACTGGAAGAGGAGATAGGCGGCGGGCTGTGCAACGGAGAGATTATCCGGCTGGGCGACATCGGTTCGCTGCAGGTGGGTGTAAAGAGCGAGGGCGTGAAGTGTGAGGCCGACTTCCGTCCGTCGATGCTGGGCAAGGTATGGGTGCATTTTCGTCCGGGCGCCGTACTGAAGGAGATGATGGACGATTTGACTTTCGAGCGGGTGGCTCCGCACAAGAAGGTGGTACGACGTAAAAAGTGAGGTGTACGATGAAAAAAGATGAATCCGACGGAACATTCCGTCTGCGTATCTACGGCAAGGCAGAGCTGGCTTGCCTGTATTTTCCGAACCGTTCGCCGGAAACGGCACGGCGCAACTTGTACCGGTGGATGTACCGCTGTCCTTCCATCCGCGAGGGACTGGCGGCACTGGGACACGAGAAACATCGCAAGTTTTTCCTGAAGCCGGAAGTGGAGGTGATTGTGAGGGGGCTGGGGGAGCCGTAAGATAAAGAAGAGGCTGTTTTTTCGGAACAGGAACGGGGCTGGTGAAGCAAAAAACATTATCTTTGCACGAAAATACTGGATTTTGTCCCGGAAATAATTAAATCAAGCAAGGAATAATGATTGACAGACTTATTAAATTGGAAAATAATCTGATAGCGGAAGAATGTGAAAAATATAAGTCGTCAAATCGGATTTCGGAACAAGATTTGAATACGGAAACAGTTGTTACATTGGCAGAAAATGTGCATTCCTTTCTGATAAACAGTCTTATATATACTTTTCTTTACCAAAAAAAACTTTTGGACTCGGTGGAAATCTCAGGCAGCTATGGATTTTTGCCTGATGGAGAATATTCTCTTTATACTCAGTTTCCGGCAGAGGCAATCCCTTCTTTATGTGAAGAACTGCACATCGCATTTCTGAATGCAGTGATAGAGTGTAAGAACGGACTTGTTTACAGAAAAAAATCGAAGCATAATCTTATTGATAAGGGAGCGGTTTATACCAAATCTTATGTCGCTTATGAAATAGTGAAAAATACCTTGTCACGATGTGATGCAGGGGCTGACGTGTCTGTGCTTGATTTTGCCTGTGGTACAGGACGCTTTTATGATTGCATTGTCGATATATTGGATAAAGAATATGCTATACCACCGGAAAAAAGTATTTTGAATAATATTTTTGCTGTGGATATAGACCCTGTAGCTGTAGCGATTACTCGTATGAAGGCCTTGGCAAGGCTGAAAGAGCCTTCTGCTTCGGACATAGAAAAAATATGTGAAAATATTATTCGGCGAAATGCACTGATACAGGAGAATATAATGTTTTCTGATGAATGTCCGTTGAAAAACTCTGATTTTGAGGGAAAGGTAAACGGAGGCTTTGATGTGATTGTTTCAAATCCTCCTTATCTGGTTCTGAAACCGGACAAGAAGAAGATTTCGGGAAATAAAGCTGACAGGATTTTAAGGTGGGTGTCCTGGTTCAGAACTTCAGGTGCTTATCATTATGCGCTGGAGGGAATGTTGAATCTGTATCAGCTCTCCATTGAAAAGATGATACGGATGCTTAAGCGGAATGGTTATTTGGGAGTAATATGCCCTTCTACATTATTCGCGGATTTGTCAACAACAAAATTGCGGAAATATTTGTTGGAAAAGAACAAGGTCTGTGAAATAAAATACTTTAGAGAAAGCATTCCGCTGTTTGACAATGTAACGCAGTCGACTAATATATTTTACCTGCAGCGATACGGTATTACCGGCAAGATAAATGTGGAAGTAGACGGGAAACGTTTTGGAGTGGAAATCGGAAGTGTGCGGAAGATTTTCGGGGAAAACATGGAGATACCTCTGATACCGGACAGGGGATGGGAGATTCTGGAGAAGCTGTCGCAGGTACGGAGGCTGAAGGAATATCCTGAAATACGGAACAGGCGGGGGGAACTGGATCTCACCTTATATAAGCGTTTTATCACGCAAGAGCAGACACCGTATCGGCTGGTACGGGGAAACATGATTGCTGAAGACCACATTGAGGATGTCAATCATGAATATGTGAAGAGCGAGTTTCTTGAAACTCGTTCGGCTGAATTTCTGAAATGTGATTTTGGCAGGAAGAGGCTGATTTGTCAGCAGGTTTCCAATATGGGGGTATCGCGGAGGCTGAGGTTTGTGTATTGTGAGGAAAATGATATATTGGGAAATAGTTGCAATTATATATCGGCTGAAGAAATAGTCTTGAAGAAGATGTATATTTTGCTGAAGAGCAGTTTGTTGAACTGGCGGTTTAAGGTGACCAGCTCTAATAATCATATAAATAATTACGAAATAGACGATTTGCCGGTAGTTGATCTGGACAGAGTGGATGAAAGCTTTACTTATTCTTCTCAGGAAGAACTGGACAGGTATGTAGGAGAACTGTATGGTTTGACACCGGAAGAGATAAACTGGATAGTACGATGAAATTATATAATCATGTTGTGTTTAAGATGGGGAAGCATGAGGCGGAAATAGCTCCTCACATTCCTGAAGGCGGAAACTGGCAGGATATTCCTCTGAGCATATCGGATACTCGCCTGGATAAAATAAGGGAAACCGGAGGACGGACTACTTATTACGGCAGGTTGTGCTGGGACAGGCCAAGCTATACGATCGCCACTTATTTCAATCGGGTAGGGAACGGGTGCAATCTGCATCCTTCACAATGTCGTGTGCTTTCCAACAGGGAGGCGGCAAGGCTTCAGTCGTTTCCCGACAGTTTTATCTTTCAGGGTTCCAATGCTTCACAGTACAAGCAGATAGGAAACGCAGTGCCTCCTTTGCTGGCCAGGTTCGTCGCTTCACTGATCATGCCTTATTTAAGAGGGCTGAATTTTGTGGATTTGTTCGCTGGGTGCGGAGGTATGTCGGAAGGGTTCATTATGAGCGGATTCCAACTGGTGGCTGCAAATGAGATAGACAAGAATATCATGGCTACCAACCGATATAATCACTCGCGGTATGCACCGGCTGAGAATTTCATTTTGGGAGATATCACTCAGGAAGAAACCAAGGTACGCATTATGGAAGCTTGCGGAAATACACCGGTGAATGTAGTCGTTGGTGGTCCGCCTTGCCAGGGATTTTCGTATGCGGGTTGGAGAGATCCGAACGACAAGAGAAACCAGTTGTTCAAGGATTTTGTTGAAATGGTAAACCGGTTGAGGCCGGAATTTTTCGTCATGGAGAATGTGCCGGGTATTCTGACTATGCGTAAGGGGGATGCCATTAAAGAAATTATTGAGGCTTTTACAGAAATAGGCTATCATGTAAATGTACCCATCAAGCTGAATGCCGAGGAATTTGGTGTTCCGCAGCGTAGAAAGCGGGTTTTCATCATCGGTTCACTGGAAGAGGTTTCCATTCCTCAGCCGTTACCTTTGTTTTACATGCCATCTGTCAAGACACCGAATCTGTGGAATCTGCCAACGTCTGTTTCGGTACGAAATGCTATCGGTTCGCTGCCGGAACTGGAAAACGGGGGAGGAAGTCTGGAAATGGATTATGAGCCTGTGCAGCCGTCGGCTTACGACAGGCTCATGTATGGAGAACTCACTTTCGGAGAGTTTTATAATCTACTCTGACTCGGAAGCAATAATCTTGTCGCACAGAAGTGTGATGAGTTTCTTGACTTCCTGGTCGGCTTGTGTGAAATTTCTGGCTTTGATACTCTGCATGATAGCTGCTGTTTCTTGGGAAAACTGGTCTGTGTAAAATGTTACTTTACGGTTTTTCTTCATGTCAAATTTTTTCAGACTTTCGAAAGCGATGCGCAGGTATCTTTTCTGATTTTTCCGCTTGTTTTCACTGTCGAGAGGACTTTCGTGTATCTTCAGCTTATCGGGTTCCAGCGGGTTGAAATCCGAAAAACGGTAGTCGTACATGGAGTATTCAGGATGCAGATAAGTCTGGAGAAATTCTTCCCCTCCTTTTTGGTAAATAAGGGAGAATAGTTTCAATACGTTCTGGTGGCATTTCAGCATGAGGGAACTGAGTTTCCGGGCATCTTCGTCGGAAGTGATCGTATTTTTGTACTTGTCCCAGATATATTGGGAATGCCAGCTTACCACCTGATTGCCGTCTGCCTCCAGTGTCAGCAGCTTACGGACATCCGACAGGGAAAGGCGATTGTTCTTCGCACTGTTACACGCTTTGCACATAGGAGCAAAGTTCGTACTGTGGCAGAAACCGAGTGAAATCGGACCTATATGGTCGGCCGTCATTTTAGCTGTTTCTCCGCAGACCGGACATGTGCACTTTGGAGCTTTCTGGTATTCTCCCATCAGTCTGTTGGCCAGGTTATAGTTGCCGTCGGACCATTCTTCATAAGCACGTCGGTCCTGCATATAGGTCTTCATGTTGTCTGTATGCCTGCCCTTGTCGGTAAACTGCCGACAGCACAGTCCGTCGGAATGGTAGCCGTCGAAACGGTCCGGACAATTTGACATGGCTCCCGGAGAGAGTTTGCCTGAACACTTGGCTACATGTGTATCATATATTTGCCGGATCAGGTCGTCTGAATCCTTAAACGATTTTATTTTGAATATCCCGGCTATGCTTTTCAGGTCATCTGTATTCTTGCAGAACTGTTCTATTATTTCCTTTATGGTATAATCTGTCTGATTCAGCTTGATGCCGAGTTTCTGGTTGATTTTGGAAAGCGTTTGCTTAGTGGGGTATTCATAATATATGCTGAGCGCCTTTCCACAGATCTGGCATACATGTTTTTTGGTAGGATGTATCTCCCTGACTGCAACGGCATAGTTTCCGGATTTTACGGGAATACCCAGTTCCTCGCATTTCTTGTTCCACCATGCCAGACGTTTCTGTCCGGCGGAAGATTTCTTGGTGGCAACCCATTTAATCTGCATGTCTTTTTTTCTTTCAAAATAAAGCCCTTCATATTCGGGAGCTGAAACAATGGCTTCTGTGTATTTTTGAAATTCGGGATGCCAGTTTCTGTCAATACCTTCTCCTTGTTTTTTATTCATTGTTGTTTTCTAATAGTTTAGTAAGACTGATATTTAATGCTTTTGCTATCTTTTCGATGTTGATGAGGGTTATGTTTTTTTCTGCCCGCTCTATCATTCCTATATAGGTGCGATGAAGTCCAGCATATTCCGCAAGTTTTTCTTGCGAAAGATGTTGCTCCTTTCGATATTTTTGGACATTTCTGCCGAATATTTCTAAAATGGAATTGCTACTCATAGTATGTTTTTTGCAAAAATATGGAGGCTTTAATTAGTTTTCAACATACTATAATTAGCATTTTGGATGCTTATTGTTTTTAGATGTATAGTGAGCATTAGTATCGCAGATTTTTTTGAAGTCGGAGATGGAGATGATTGTGCTGAGAGATAGAATGTGAGTGCGTTACTGTTACGTGGGAGGCTTTGATCGTATAGAATAAAAAATCCCGCAAAAGAGCGGGATTCTCTGTTTTATTCTTAGGTTTATACGAATTTAATTTCGCCAATCTCGTTTGCAAACGCATGCAGAGATTTTTCAATTTTTTCGACGGTTGTTTTTGAAGGTTTCCTTCTGCCTGTGACGTAGTGACTTAACTGCCCCTGATTGACGCCTGTAATGCGTGCCAGACCTGCCAGTGAGAAGGCGTAGGCATAATAATTAAGAAAAGATGCTACATCATAAATAAAATAGAACTCTACGGCAGGAAACTTTTTTCCGTTCATTTCATACACTTTCTTCATTTCGTCAACGGCTTCCAGAAAATCGCTTTTTGTTTCTTCAACGCTTTTTCCTTCTCCGATGCAACCGAATTCGCAGTTGTTGTCAGCAATGAAGGCTGAATAGGTGCCGTCAACTCCTCGTTCAATAACGACGTTGATTTTTTTGTTTGCCATAATAATGTCTTTTGTCTTGATAATTAATTTATCAAGTATAATAATATAGAAAATAAAAATATATGGTGTACTTTTCAATGTACCTGGTTTTACCTCTTCTGATTTATGGTGGCTTGTCTGAAAATATTTTCCTGTTTTCGGACTGTACCATGTGGGATGCCTTCCACTGTCGTCCATTAGTTTACAACCAGATTTCTTTAGCAGCCTTTCGAGCTCGTTGTATTTCATTCCAGCCTCCTTTCTTTTTAAAGAGTTATAAATATATAACACACGATGTGTTACAATGCAAAGATACGAATATTAATATCATTTACAAACTTTTTGATATTAATTTTAATATCATTTTCCCCGTCACGGAGGGGCGCTGTAAGATAAAGAAACCATTATATAATAAATGACACGGGGGGTGAACCTCACGTTTGCGGTATCGCGGCGTGGTTCACACCCCGTTTTTTGTGTGTATGCTGCATCACAAACTTAACCGTTTTGAAACAGGAATGCCACATCGGTGTTTCGCTTTTGAAATACGCTGCTTCTAATTTTGCACAATGAAAATTAAGGTTTTTTAAGTAGTTGCAAGCTCTTGATATCCAGTCGGGTATCGGCTATAAGCAAAATAAGGACAGGTTGGGTAAATTTCACAATTAAAAGATAAAATGAGAAAATTTGCAGCGTATTTAGTTTGGTTTGTGCTGGGTGCTGCTCTGCCGTTGACGGCATGCAGCAAGGATGAGGCGGCAGCGGCTGTAGCAGACAGTTTCAATGTCAAGTTTGAATGCCCGTCGCTGATTGAAGTGAGCAAAGGAGGTGAATACACCTTTCAGGTGGAAGACGGAGAGGCGCCGCAGGTGTCGGATGTGCTGGTGCTGGAGTCGACAGACGGCGTGTTGTACACCTGTACACTGGTGAGTGTTTCGGATAACAGTTTTACCGTGGAGCTTTCGGAGGAATGTGAGAGCGGTACATACCGGGTGTTCATCAAGCGTGGTGACCGGAAAAAACAGATTGGTACTACTTATATTAATGTATTAGAGGGCACGGACGTGAAGCCGGATGCCGGAACGACGGTGTACGGAGTGGTTTCGACTGCCGACGGACCGGTGCCGGGGGTAGTGGTTTCGGACGGCGTAGAGGTGACCGTGACCGACGAGCAGGGTATCTACCAGCTCAAGTCGGACAAGGAATGGGGATATGTGTTCATCTCTGTTCCTGCGGGTTACGAGGTGCCTGCCGATGGGGTGCTCCCTCAGTTCTACAAGATGATGAAGGGCGACGCTTCTACTGCCGAGCGGGTGGACTTCTCGCTGACGGCGGTGGACGGACAGGATGACTATAAGGTGCTGGTGCTGGGCGATATGCATCTGGCAAACCGTACGGGCGACCTGGGACAGTTCATGGACTTTACCAGCGACCTGAACGCTTACCGTGCGCTGCACCAGCAGGAAAAGATGTATGCCATCGCGCTGGGCGACATGACCTGGGACCTGTACTGGTATTCCAACAGTTACGCGCTGCCCGAGTACCTGAATACCATCAACTCGCAGGTGAAGGGGCTTCAGATTTTCCATACCATCGGAAATCATGACTACGACTATAAGGCGACGAACGACCGGGATGCGGAGAGCCGTTTCATGGATTACATCGCGCCTACTTATTATTCGTTCAACTTGGGTAAGGTGCACTACGTGGTGCTGGATGACATCGATTGCAGCAATTACGACGGTACGACTTCGCGCGACTACGAGAAACGGGTGTCGGCTGAGCAGTTGAGCTGGCTGGCAAAGGACTTGTCGCACGTGGACAAGTCGGTACCGCTGGTGGTGGTGATGCACGCGCAGTTGTTCTATCCTTCGCAGACGGACGGCTTCAAGGTGGATCACGACGCGCTGAACACGACGCAGTTGCTGAACGTGCTGGACGGCTACAAGGTGCATTTCATTACCGGACATACGCACATGAACTATAACGTGACGCCCGATGATGCCGTGACTGGCGGACGGGAGGTGTACGAACATAACACGGGTGCTATCTGCGCTTCCTGGTGGTGGTCGGGCTACCTTACTCCGGGCGTGCACCTCAGCCCCGACGGTACGCCGGGCGGTTATGCCGTGTGGAGCGTGAACGGTACGGACATGGAGTGGATGTACAAGGCTACGGGATGGACGGAGGATTACCAGTTCCGCAGCTACGACCTGAACAACGTGCATTTCTCGCTGGCGGATGTGCCGCAGATGCCTGCCGGTGTGCCGGCTTCGGTCAAGAAGGAGTACATGAAGTATGTGGATGCTTATCCGGTGAACCAGAACAATGAGGTGCTCATCAACGTGTGGAACTGGAACCCGCGCTGGACGCTGACGGTGACCGACGAAAACGGCAACAAGCTGACTCCCGAAGAGGTATGGGCGTACGACCCGCTGCATGTGGCTGCGCTGAGCGTGAAGCGTTTCAACTCGTCGACGCTGACTTCTACGCCGAGCTTCATTACCGAGCTGTTCCCACATTTCTTCAAGGTGAAGGCTGCCGATGCCGACGTGGATCTGACCATCACCGTGTGCGACGAGTTCGGACACCGGTGGACGGAGAACATGCAGCGTCCGAAGGCTTTCTCGACAGACGCTTATCTGCCTCGCTGACTTAACTTATGTTTTACTTAATACTTATTTATGAAAGTTTTCAATTCGTATGTGTTGGTCTTGTTGCTGTTGCTGGCGGGAGGTATCTCTACGCTGTCGGCACAGAACAGGATGGTATCGGGTAAGGTGCTGGATGCCTTGCAGGAACCGCTTGTGGGGGTATCTATCCGTATTGAGGGGACTACTCAGGGAACGATTACCGATGTGGACGGTGCGTTCGAGGTGCAGGTTCCTGCCGCAGGGGCAACCCTGGATTTCTCTTATGTGGGCTATCTTACCGAAAAGGTGAAAGTGAAGCCGGGACAGAAAAACATCGTGGTATATATGCAGGAGGATGCCATCATGCTGGATGAGGCGGTGGTGGTAGGTTACGGTACGCAGAAGAAGGTGAACCTGACGGGTGCCGTGGCTACGGTGGACAGCAAGTCGCTGGAAGACCGTGCGGCGCACTCGCTGACGAGTATGTTGCAGGGTTCGGTGCCGGGCTTGAACGTCACTACTTCGTCGGGTGTGCCGGGCAGTTCGCCTGCCATCAACGTGCGTGGTGTGACTTCCATCAACAGTGCCGGTCCGCTGGTGCTGATAGACGGTGCGGTGGGCGAACTGGACCGTGTGAACCCGAACGATGTGGAGTCTATCTCGGTCATCAAGGATGCGTCGGCTGCGGCGGTATACGGCGCGCGTGCGGCTTTCGGTGTGATTCTGGTCACTACCAAGTCGGGTGCGGCTCAGGACGGTAAGGCTACCGTGCGCTACAGCGGCCGTCTGGGATGGGAAGCTCCTACTACTTCTACCGAATACGAAACTACAGGATACTGGTCGGTCTATACGGTGAACAAGTTCTGGCAGGCTGAGAACGGGGGCTTGTACTGCGACTATACCGACTACGACATGCAGCAGTTGCTGGCTCGTGTGAACGACAAGACGGAGAATCCCGACCGCCCGTGGGTGGTGGAGGACGTGCGCAACGGACGCCGCCAGTGGGTGTACTACGGCAACTACGACTGGTGGCACATGCTGTACAACGATAACCGTCCGGTGCAGCAGCACGATATCTCCATCAGCGGAGGAAACAAGGATGTGAAGTATCTGGTGTCGGGAGCTTACGATTACCAGAAGGGTATGCTGAAGGAGTACCCGGATATCTACCGCAAGTATAACCTGCGTTCGAAAATCGACTTACGCATTAACAAGTGGAGTACGCTGACCAACAATACATCGTTCTACGGCTCGCAGTATACGTTTCAGGGCGACGGCAGCGTGGAGAATACGCTGGCTTACAGTGCCCGTCACGCGCTGGCTTGCTTCCCGATGAAGAACCCCGACGGAAGCTGGCTGTACAGCACGCCGTACCTGAACTACAAGGTGGCAAACGGACGTCACATCATTTTGGGTGAGGGTTCGCACCGCAACGTAGACCGTACGACGGACTTCTCGAACACTACACGACTGGTCATCACGCCTATCAAGGCGCTGAGCCTGACGGCGGACTTTACGTACCGTCTGTATCAGACGCGCAACACGAGCCGCTCGAACAATCTGTATTACCGTGAATATCCGGATGCCGAAATGGGGGTATATGCTACCGGAGCCGGTGCCAACCGGCTGGATGAGTCGGTGAATACGCGCAACTATTATTCGGCCAACGCGTATGCCAACTTCGACGATACGTTCAACGACGTGCACCACGTGTCGGGTGTAATCGGTTTCAACTACGAAACCATGCGACTGAAAAATATTTCTGCCTATGGCGAGAACCTGGCTTCTACTTCGCTGGACGACTTCAACCTGGTGGGACAGAACGCTGAGGGTGAGGTGATAACCGGCGTAGACGGTTCGCAGAGCGAATATGCGCTGGCAGGCTTCTTCGGACGTATCAACTACGACTACAAGGGACGCTACCTCTTCGAGGCGAGCGGACGTTACGACGGTACTTCTCGCTTTGCCGCAGGAAGCCGCTGGGGTTTCTTCCCCTCGGGTTCGGTGGGATGGCGTATCTCCGAGGAACCGTTCTTCAAGCCACTGAGCAAGTATGTGGACAACCTGAAGCTGCGTGCTTCGTTCGGTAGCCTGGGTAACCAGAATGTTTCTTCTTACTATACGTACATGCGTCTGATTACGGTGAGCGACTTTGCCGGATATTCTTTCGGCGAGGGCAGCTCGATGGCAAAATATTCTACGCTGAGCGCTCCGGTTTCGTCGGACCTGACGTGGGAAACGGCGCAGCAGTGGGACTTCGGTTTCGACCTGACCATGCTGAAGAACCGACTGAACGTGACGGTGGACGGATATGTACGTAACACGCTGAACATGCTGACCGACGGTATCGAGTTGCCGGCAGTGTATGGTGCCAGCGTGCCGGACATGAATACAGCCGACCTGCAGACAAAGGGTTACGAAATCTCGGTGAGCTGGAGAGACCAGTTCCAACTGGCAAGCCGTCCGGTGGAATACAGTCTGGGATTCAACGTGAGCAACTACAAGAGTTACATTACGAAATATGATAATAAGGACAAGACCTTTGCCAAGGATTACTACGAGGGCATGCGTCTGGGTGAAATCTGGGGCTTCGTGACCGACGGTCTGTTCCCGACTACCGAGGAGGCACAGGCTTACGCCAGCGAGGTAGACCTGAGCTACATCAACAACCGTGTGACGGGCGGATGGCAGGCAGGAGACCTGAAGTTTCTCGACCTGAACGGCAACAAGAAGCTGGACATCGGCAGCAACACGGTAGACGATCCGGGCGACCGCAAGATTCTGGGTAACTCGCTCCCGAGTCTTTCGTACGGCATCAACGCCAGCCTGCGCTGGTTTGGCGTGGACGTGTCGGCGTTCTTCCAGGGAACCGGTAACCACTACTGGTATCCTACCGGACAGGCCATGCAGTTCTGGGGCCCGTTCTCGTACCCCTATCTGACCTATCTGCAGAAGGACTTCCTGAAGGATGTGTGGGCAGAGGATAATCCGGATGCGTACTTTACCCGTCCGATGGCGTACTCGGCTACTTCGGGTCCGCTGAGTCTGGTAAACGACCGTTACTTGCAGAATATCCGCTACATGCGTTTCAAGAACCTGACCGTGGGATATACCATTCCGGTGAACCTGACCAAGAAGATCGGAGTAGACCAGTTGCGTGTATACTTCTCGGGCGAAAACCTCTGCTACTGGTCGCCGCTGAAGAAGCATACCAAGTACATCGATCCGGAGGCTGCCATCGACAGGGATGATGCGTACAACAACGCGTACTATCCGTGGCAGAAGACATTCATGTTTGGTGTGGATGTTACTTTCTGATATTCTTTATCATCTTACTAACAGTATACTAACAACGATATATAATGAAACGAATTATTATAGCAGCACTGGCACTGTCGATGGGACTGGCTTCCTGCGACAACCTGCTGGACCTGAGTCCGAAGAGTGAAATCTCGCAGGACGATTATTTCAAGACGGAAAGTGACCTTCAGCTTTTCAGCAACTCTTTCTACAACAACCTGCTGGACAAGTCGCCGTACGACGACCAGAGCGACATTTACGTGCAGCAGACACTGTCGGACGAGATGCTGGGCGGCAACAAGCGTACCGTGCCTGCTTCGGACGGGGGATGGACCTGGACCGACCTGCGCAAGATGAATACGCTGCTGGAGTATATCAACCAGTGCAACGACGAGAAGGCGGTGGTGAAGTACACGGCACTGACTCGCTTCTTCCGCGCTTTCTTTTACTTCGAGAAGGTGAAACGCTTCGGCGATGTGCCCTGGTACGACGTGGAACTGGGTTCTGCCGACGAGGCGCTCTACAAGCCGCGTGACTCGCGCGAGCTGGTGATGACGCACATGATTGAGGATGTGGACTATGCCATCGACAACCTGCCCGACGAGAAGGAGGAAACCAGCAGTCCGTATCGTGCCAACCGCTGGGCGGCACTGGCGCTGAAGGCGCAGTTCTGCCTGTACGAGGGTACGTACCGCAAGTATCACGGTCTGTCGCTGGAGGGACACGACTATACCTATTATCTGGATCTGGCGGCAAAGGCTGCTCAGGAGATTATGGAGCAGGGGCCTTACAAGCTGTACTCTACCGGTCATCCGGAAAGTGACTACCTGATGCTCTTCGCCGAGGAGGATGCCAATCCGGATGAGTATATCTTTGCCATCAAGTTCGACTACGGACTGAGTATTTACCACAACGCGACGGCACATACGCTGGTGCCTACACAGGGACGTCCGGGACTGACAAGAAAGATGGTGAACACGTATCTGATGAAGGACGGTACGGCGTTTACCGACCAGCCGGGATGGCAGGAGATGACTTTCCTGGAGGAAACGAAGAACCGCGACCCGCGTCTGGCACAGAGCATCCGTACACCGGGGTATACGCGTATCGGACAGACGGAGGTGCTGGCACCCGACTTGTCGCTCTCGGTTACGGGCTATCAGCCGATCAAGTTTGTGCAGGACCCGACGGCTTCCGGCGGACAGGTGGACCGCAACGACCGCTCTACCTGCGACCTTCCGGTATACCGCTTTGCGGAGGTGCTGCTGAACTATGCCGAGGCAAAGGCGGAACTGGGTACGCTGACACAGACCGACCTGGATAACTCCATCAACCTGATCCGCCGCCGTGTGGATATGCCCGATCTGAACATGAGCAAGGCAAATGCCAATCCGGACCGTTACCTGTCGGATCCGGCAACGGGTTACCCGAACGTGACGGGCAGCAACAAGGGTGTGATTCTGGAAATCCGCCGCGAACGTACCATCGAGCTGAATCAGGAGGGCTTCCGTTTCGACGATCTGGTACGCTGGAAAGCGGGTGCCTGCATCGATCAGGATATCTACGGTATGTATTTCCCCGGTGCGGGTGAGTACGACCTGAGCGGCGACGGAAAGCCGGATATCATTCTGTATACCTCGGGTACTGCCAAACCGAGTGCGGACAGCGGGGTGCTGGTGTATGAGATTGGTAAGGATATCTTGCTGACGGGCAACAACAGCGGGTATGTGTACTATCATAAGAATATCGCGCGTACGCCGTTCAACGAGGAGCGTGATTATCTGTACCCGATTCCTATCAACGAGCGTTCGCTGAACCCGAATCTGACGCAGAACCCGGGCTGGGACGACGGACTGAGTTTCTAAGTCCGGCTTCTTTTTCGGAACGGAACGGCTGATTGCTCTTGAAACATCGGCAGGTTTTTCTGAAGATAAAACGGGATTTGGATTCAGTCTTCTTTTCCGGAACGGAACGGCTGATTGCTCTTGAAACATCGGCAGGTTTTTCCGAAGATAAAACGGAATTTGGATTCAGTCTTCTTTTCCGAAACGGAGATTCTTCGGAAAGACTCTTCAACTTCAAACAAAAAATTTAACTCTGTAAAAAATATGAAACTGATCAATTATATCATGGCTTCGGTGCTGTTTCTCTCGGCAACGCTTCTGGGCAGTTGCAGCGAGGAGGAAACGACGCTCTCGAAGGCTGTGCTGGCAAGTGCCAGTGCCCTGAACTTTGATGCTGAAGGGGCACAGCCGAAAACAATTACCGTGTATGCGGATGCTGACTGGGTGATGGAGGATGTACCCGACTGGATTACGGTATCGCCTGCTACGGGCAGCGGTACGATGGATGTGACGGTATCGGTGACCGACAACATGCGCGACGGGGCGGAGGATAATCCGCGCAAGGCGACAATCGTGTTCAGGGGTTGCACGCTGGCAAGTCGTGCGGAAGTGGTGGTGTCGCAGGAAGGCGACAAGTACCGCGACTGTCAGGAGTATACGGTAGACGAGCTGCCGGCACTGGAGGATGAAACGGTGGTATCGGTACCGGAAGCGCTGGTTACGGCGGTGACGACATCGGGCTGTGTGGTGACCGACGCTGACTATGCGGTGAATATGTTCCTGGAAACAACGACTGCCGTAAGCGTGGGCGACAAGGTTGCCGTGAAGGGTACAAAGAATACGGATACACACTCGCTGCCTTACGTGGCATGCGACGAGGTACGTGTGGTTTCGGAAGGCAATAACGTGACATATCCGGAAGCGCACGACGTGACGGCAGAGGTGGACAGCTATACGTCGGACAGCCGTGAATGGATTTCGGCAAGCGGTGTGCTGAACGGCAGCAATATTACCATCGACGGGGCGGTGAACTCGGTTTCCATCATCGACGCGCCCGAAAGCCTGAACCTGTCTGCCCTGAACGGACATAAGGTGACGGTATACGGTTACTTCGACGGGGTGGCTACTCCTGCACTGCGCATACGGGCGGCACGCATCGAAGACAAAGGGGTAGTAGAGGTGATCTACTTTGCCGACGACTTTGAATGGCTCCTGCCGTGGGCCGAGAACAGCGGTGCCGGACAGACGGTGGAAAACGACGGTACGGGAGATGCTCCGCAGATTTACAGTGCCAAGAACGACGAGGGACAGACGGCAGCAGAAGCGCTGGTTGCCCGCGGATATGGACTGGAAGAGAGTCGCGGTGCTTCCATCTACTTGCAGAAGTGCTACCTGAAGTTTGGTAAGACGGATTACCAGGCGGGATTGACGCTGCCGCCGGTAGACGGTATTCCGGAAGGCGAGAAGGTGATGCTTTCGTTCGACTGGGCTCCGATGGTGGGCGGTACACGGAAGTTCGACCCGGTACAACTGATCATCACGGTGACAAACGGCAGTGAAACGGTGGAAATGGATCCGATAGGGCATAACTTCGTCAACTCGGTGGATAAGCTGGAATGGCTGCACGCCGATGTGGTGCTGGAGGGTGTTTCCATTACGAAGGACACACGCATCACCATCAAGTCGGATGCGTGGGGTGAAACGGCTGCTACTTCGGGCAGCAGTGTCTATCGCCGCTGGTTTATCGATAACATAAAATTGAGCCGGGCCAACTGACAGGTCCGGCGGCCGGATGCTCTCCGTCCGGCTTTCTTCTCTTTTCAGCTTACAGGCTGTACAGGCTTGCGCAGGCGGTTGTCCGTCGGGGTGCAAGACTGTGCAGCCTGTATTTTTATGTTTATTGTAACAATGTGTCCGCATGACGGACGGTGAAGGACATAGCCCGAACCGGGGAACTTATCTTTGTAATACAGAAAAGAAGTTGAAAGCTTTCAATAGGTATTCGTTTTTAATCACTTAAAAAGGTAAAAAGATTATGGAAAGATCAGTGACTTATTCGGTAGTGGCAAGAAAGAAACCCAATGACATGGAGGGTGTTGCCAAGTTTTATGCACAGGCGCAGGCGCGCGGTGAGATGGGTATCCGTGAAATGGCGGAACGTATCCAGCAGATGTGTACGGTGACGCGCGCCGATACGATGGCGGTGCTGGTATCGCTCAGTTCGGTGATGCGCGAAGGACTGGCAGGCGGTGAAATTGTGCGTCTGGGTGATCTGGGGGCATTCCAGATAGGGCTGAACAGTGAAGGGGCTTCTACGGAGGATGAATTCAATCCGGGGCTTATCAAGAAGGCGCATATCAATTTCCGTCCGGGAGCAGACTTGTCGGATATCCTGACTTCGCTGAGTTACGAACGTGTACCGGTGAAGCCCAAGAAGGAGGAATAAGTACCGGAGAAAGGGAGTTGACAAATGGAAGTGAAACGTGAAAAAATCGGGAAGAAATGTATGACCGGGAAAGTAAAATGGATTTTGCTAAGTATTATCAGGTGCCTGTACTCCATTCTTACCGGAAGGAAAGGAGGAAACAATGAGAAAAATTGACCTGATTGTGATTCATTGTTCGGCAACGAGGGCGGATATGCCGCTCTCGCCCGAAAAGCTGGAACAGATGCACCGGCAGCGGGGATTCAAGTGCTGTGGCTATCACTACTACGTGCGGCGTGACGGAGAAATCTGTACCATGCGTCCGGTGCAGCAGGTGGGAGCACATGCCAGAGGGTTCAACCAGAACAGCATCGGGGTGTGTTACGAGGGAGGACTGGATGAACAGGGACATCCCGCCGATACACGTACGGAGCTGCAGAAACGGTCGCTCCGGGTACTGGTCAGGGTACTTGCCATGGACTTCCAGACACGCCGGATTGTAGGGCATCGCGACCTGAGTCCCGACCTGGACGGCGACGGAATTGTAGAGCCGGAAGAGTGGACCAAAATGTGTCCGTGCTTCGATGTTGCCACGGAGTTGTAACAGTAAATGATGTAAAGTAAAGCCGTGATAACTTTTTTTGCTAAAAAGTTGTCAAAATGATATTTGTAAAATAAATGTGTGCTTTATTAAAATTTAACAAATGTGCAATTGCTTGTTTTATAGCTTTTTAAAGAAAGGAACTCTTAAATGGGTTCCTTTCTTTTTAAATATTTGTTATTGTATGATTTTTATGGGTATTTTCTGTTGTGATTGAAAAATGCTGCATTTCGTTTCAATATGTTAGCTTAGAATCTTATTTGAGGATGAAAAATATATCATATTATGTCTATTTGATATTAAATAATATATGCAAATATATTTGTGTATTTTTCTATAAATTTTTGTTTTTTAATGAAATGATGTATATATTGCGACTGTTATTTAAAAGTATATGGAATATGGGAAAGAGAATTACACTTTTTTGTGCCTTTTTGCTAATTGGCATAAGTCTGGCGATAGCTCAGGCTGTACAAGTGACGGGTGTTGTAGTATCCGAGGAGGATGGCATGCCTGTTGTGGGAGCTTCTATCTTGGTGAAGGGAACTTCTAACGGTACAATTACGGATATCGACGGAAAGTTCACGTTGAAGGTTGACAAGGGAGCTAAGCTCGAGATCAGTTACATCGGTATGAAATCGCAGACGGTAGTGGCCAAGAATAACATGAAGGTAGCGCTGGAGTCGGATACGGAAGTACTGGATGAAGTTGTGGTTACCGGTATGCAGCGCATGGATAAGCGATTGTTCAGTGGTGCTGCTACACAAATATCAGGAGAAGATGTAAGGATGGATGGTCTTGCTGATATCAGCCGTGGTCTGGAAGGTAAGGCTGCCGGTGTATCGGTACAGAACGTATCAGGAACTTTCGGTACAGCTCCGAAGATCCGTGTACGTGGTGCTACATCTATCTATGGTAGTTCCAAACCGTTGTGGGTTGTGGATGGAGTGATCATGGAGGATGCGGTAGAAGTAAGTGCCGACCAGCTTTCTTCGGGTGATGCCGAAACCTTGATCAGTTCTGCCATAGCAGGTCTGAATGCCGACGATATCGAGAGCTTCCAGATCCTGAAGGATGGTTCGGCGACTTCTATCTATGGTGCGCGTGCCATGGCAGGTGTAATCGTTGTTACAACCAAAAAAGGTAAGGCCGGTAGCAGTCATGTGAATTATACGGGTGAATTTACCACACGTCTGGTTCCGAGTTACAATGATTTCAACATCATGAACTCTCAGGAACAGATGGGTATTTACAAGCAGATGGAGCAGAAGGGATGGCTGAACTTCTCTGAAACGGTCCGTGCTGCGGAGAGCGGTGTATATGGAAAGATGTATCAGTTGATGAATACGTTCGACCCGAATACGGGACTTCCTTTGTTACAGAATACGGAAAGCGCACGTAATGGCTATTTGCAGGCAGCCGAATTCCGTAATACAGACTGGTTTGATGTACTTTTCTCTCCGAGCCTGAGCCAGAATCACTCTGTAAGTATCAGCAGTGGTACGGACAAGTCGTCGTTCTATGCTTCATTGAGTGCCATGTACGATCCGGGATGGTACAAGCGCAGTTCGGTAGAACGCTATACGGCCAATGTAAATTCTTCTTACAACATTTCGAAATGGTTGAGTTTCAATATGATTGCCAACGCATCTTATCGTAATCAGGAGGCTCCGGGTACATTGGGACAGGATGTGGATGTGGTTTCGGGTGAGGTGAAGCGTGATTTTGATATCAACCCGTATTCTTACGCGCTGAATACTTCACGTACGCTCGATCCGAATGAATATTATACCAGCAACTATGCTCCGTTTAATATCTTGAACGAGCTGGAAAACAACTATATGGATCTGAATATTGTAGATGTGAAGTTCCAGGGTGAACTGAAGTGGAAGCCGATTGCCGGACTGGAATTCAGTGCACTGGGTGCCGTAAAGTATCAAGGTACTTCGCAGGAACACAAAATCAAGGATAGTTCGAATCAGGCAGAAGCTTACCGTGCCGGACTGGATGACAAGACGATCATGGACAAGAACCCGTTCCTGTATACCGACCCGGACAATCCGTATGCATTGCCTATTTCCGTTTTGCCGGAAGGTGGTATTTACAGACGTACCGACTATAAGATGCTGAGCTACGACTTCCGTGGTACCGTAAACTACAATAAGGTGTTCAATGAAGTACATCTGACAAACTGGTTCGGCGGTATGGAAATAAACTCCATAGACCGTACGAAGTCGAACTTCCAGGGCTGGGGTATGCAGTATGAAAACGGTGAAACTCCTTACTATATTTATCAGTATTTCAAGAAAGGTATCGAGGACGGTGACCAGTACTTCGGCCTGAACAATACGAAGGTGCGCAGCGTGGCTTTCTTTGCCAATGCCAACTATTCGTATGCCGGAAAATATTCGATAAACGGTACCATCCGTTATGAAGGTACGAACCGTATGGGTAAGAGCCGTAGTGCACGCTGGTTGCCTACATGGAATATCTCGGGTGCATGGAACGTGCATGAAGAGAAATTCTTTGACTCACTGGAACCTGCCATGTCGCACTTGACACTGAAGGCTTCTTACTCTCTGACTGCCGACCGTGGTCCGGCCGACGTAACCAACTCGAAGGCAATCATCAACAGTTATATTCCTTACCGTCCGTTTACCAACATTCAGGAATCGGGCTTGCAACTGGTAGACCTGGAAAACAGTGAGCTGACTTACGAAAAGAAGCATGAGCTGAACATCGGTGTGGATATGGGATTCCTTGACAACCGCATCAACTTTGCACTCGACTGGTATACGCGTAACAACTACGACTTGATTGGTGCTGTAAATACGCAGGGTGTAGGTGGTACAATCCTGAAACTTGCCAACGTAGCTTCAATGAAGTCGCACGGTGTAGAATTCACCTTGTCTACTCATAACATCAAGACGAAAGACTTTAACTGGAATACAGACTTCATCTTCTCGAATGCACAGAATGAAGTAACCGACTTGCAGCAGAACGCCAATATCATGGATCTGATTTCGGGTACAGGTTTTGCTAAACAAGGCTATCCGGTAAGAGGTTTGTTCTCTATCCCGTTCAAAGGGCTGGATGAAAATGGTATTCCTTTGATTGAAAATGAAAAGGGTGAGATTACCAGTACCAGCATCAACTTCCAGGAGCGTGACAATACCGACTTCCTGATTTACGAAGGTCCTACCGATCCGACGATTACCGGTAGTTTTGGTAACGTATTTACCTACAAAGGTTTCCGCCTGAATATTTTTATGACTTATTCGTTTGGTAATGTGGTTCGTCTGAATCCGGTATTCAGTGCACAGTACTCTGACTTGAGCGCCATGACGCGTGAGTTCAAGAACCGCTGGACTTTGGCGGGTGATGAAAATGTGACCAACATCCCTGCTATCATTCCTGCCAGAATGTACAATGAAAATACAGACTACCAGTATGCGTACAATGCTTACAACTATTCGGATGTACGTGTGGCAAAAGGTGACTTCATCCGTATGAAGGAAATTTCACTGGCATACGAGTTCCCGAAAGCATGGATCACTCCGTTGAAGCTGTCTAACCTTTCACTGAAAGTACAGGCTACAAACCTGTTCCTGATTTACGCAGACAAGAAATTGAACGGACAGGATCCTGAGTTCTTCAATGCCGGTGGTGTAGCTTCTCCGGTTCCACGCCAGTTTACATTTACACTGAGATTAGGATTATAATAAAATTTAGTGCATTATGAATAAGAAATATATATTGTTAGCAGCCATAGTGGGCAGTTCGATGGGATTGGCTTCCTGTAGTGATTTTTTGGATGAAATGCCCGACCAGCGTACAGAAGTGACTCCGGATAATGCAGATTATCTGTTGGTTACAGCATATCCTAATAGTATGCCTTTGGAAATGTTTGAAATGTATAGTGATAATACCGATGCTTATCCCAACCGTTATGCGGCTATGAATCGTCTGCAGGAAGACCTGTACAAATGGGAAGATACTTCTCAGAACGAGGACGATTCTCCGGCTGCCGTGTGGGAAGGATGTTATAAGGCTATCGCCACCGCCAATCAGGTCTTGACAATGATTGCCGAGCAGGGAAATCCCTCGACGATGGATGCCACAAGAGGTGAAGCATTGCTGTGCCGTGCGTACAATCACTTTATTCTGGCTACAGTGTTCTGCAAGGCGTATTCATCGACAGCGGCTACCGATCTGGGTATCCCTTACATGACATATCTGGAGAATACAGTGAGCCCGAGTTATGAACGCGGTACTCTGCAGGATGTATATAAAAACATTGAGAAAGACTTGCTGGAAGGTCTTCCACTGATCAGTGACAGCAAGTATTCGGTTCCCAAGTATCATTTCACCAAGAATGCGGCCAACGCATTTGCTGCCCGTTTTTACCTGAACTATACGCAGCCGGACTTGTCGAACTATGACAAAGTGATAGAATATGCTACTGCCGTATTGGGAGATAACCCTTCGATGATGTTGCGTGACTGGGAGGCATTGGGCGCTTTGTCGTTGAACGGTGAAATTCAGCCGAATGAATATGTGGATGCAGAAAAATCTGCCAACCTGATGCTGGTTTGCTTCCATTCTTACTGGGGATATGTAAGTGGCCCTTACGGACTTGGAGAGCGCTATGCGCACGGTCCGATGGTTTCATACGAAACAAACCGTTCGAACGGTCCGTGGGGTAATTATACTTCCAGCCCGAATACAACAGTTTATCATGTGGGAGTATGGAGTAACTCATCGGCACTGCCAACCAAGATTATTTCGATGAAGGTGGCACAGTACAAAGAGTATGTGGATGTGGTAGCCGGAACCATCAACGGTTATTGTGTCAATGCAGCGTTTACTACCGACGAGCTGTTGCTGAGCCGTGCCGAGGCTTATGCCATGAAGAAGGATTATACGCATGCGCTGGCCGACCTGAACAGCTGGGTAGCTACTTATACTACTCGTACGCAGGCGTTGACGGAAGATGATATTAATACGTTTTATAATGGCATAGCGTATTATACACCGACTAATGCAACGGTAAAGAAGGAATTGCATCCGGAATTTACCATCGAGAAGGGTACACAGGAAAATATGATTCACGCTATCTTGCAGGCTCGTCGTATCACAACTTTGCATGAAGGACTCCGCTGGCTGGATATCAAACGTTTCGGTATTACGGTATATCGCCGTTACATGAAAGATGACGGCAGCATCGAGGTAACCGACCAGATGGATGCCAATGACGAACGTCGTGCCATTCAGATTCCGAGTGATGTAATCAGCGCAGGTATGAAACCAAATCCGAGAAATAACTAACAGGTAAGGAGGAACTATTATGAAAAAATATTTTATATATGCATGTATGTTTTTGTTGTCACTGGGATTTGCTTCTTGTAACAATGAAGACGATATAGATACTTCGCACAGTATATTTGGTGCTGACGGAACGGAAGACGAGGAACCGAATGAATTTGACAAGTGGCTGCTTGAAAATTACATCTATACCTATAATATTCAGGTAAAATATCGTCTGGATGATAATGAAACGGACGTGGAATACGACTTGGTTCCTGCCGATTATGAAAAGGCCTTCGCTCTGGCAAAGATTGTGAAGTTCGTATGGATGGAAGCTTACGACGAAGTATGGGGAATTGAAACGACACGTACCTATGTGCCAAAGCTGATCCAGATGATCGGTAACGTAGCTTACACAGAATCGGGTATGATTCTGGGTCAGGCAGAACAGGGTATGAAGGTAACGCTTTTTAAAATAAACGATCTGGATTTGAACAACTTGGATATTGCTACATTGAATGAGTATTATTTCAAGACAATGCACCATGAGTTTACACACATCCTGAATCAGCGTAAGCCTTACGATACGAACTATGACCGTATCACCGAATCGAGCTATGTGGGTTCCGACTGGTATCAGATTAGAGACGAACAGGCGTTGCAGATGGGATTTATCTCTCCATATGCCATGGATCGTGGTTCGGAGGATTTTGCCGAAATGCTGTCTATCTTTGTGACCAACACGGCAGATACATGGGAGTCGTTTCTGGAAACAGCCGAACCGAATCCGAACAGTGCTTACTATAAGGAAGGGGTCGACGGACGGGCTATCCTGGAACAGAAATTCGACATTGTGTACAAGTACATGAAAGATTCATGGGGAGTAGACCTTTATGAATTGCGTGACGTGGTTCAGCGTCGGCAGGGAGAAATCAATACCTTGTTCAACTAATAAAACACTGGAATTATGAAGAAATTAATTTTATATAGTTTATTGGCATGTATGACGTTTTCCATGCAGTCGTGCTTGTTTAGTGAAGATGATTTATTTGAACAGTCGTCTGCCGACAGGGAGAATGCTTCGGTCCTTGAATTGAAGAGTTTGCTGACGGGTTCTGCAAATGGCTGGAAGCTGGAATATCGTTATGGTAACGAAGGTCTGGGCGGAGCTGCCAACCTGTTCTTTAAGTTTGATGCCAACGAGGTGACGATTGCTTCCGACTATGCGACTTCTTCGTATAGCCCCGGACAGACTGTTACTTCGCTCTATACCGTACAATCGTATAACGGAACGGAAATCAGCTTCGACTCGTACAACGAGATTCTGCATTCGTTCTGTGAACCCAACGGCTATAACGATCCGGGGTTGATGGGTGATTATGAATTTATTGTACGTTCCATGAGTGAGAATGAGATTCATCTTACGGGAAAGAAGTATGGCGTGGAAATGGTGATGACACGGTTGGACGATACGGTAGACTGGACTACTTATCTGGCTACTGCCGCACAGATCAGCGAGGATTCGGACTACAATCTGTTTAGTTTGATGCAGGGTGACCAGAAGGTGGCTTCGGTCATGAGAGAAGATCGTGCGTTCTTGCTGGAGAGTGTAGACGAGAACGGTACTCCTTCTTATGCTTATTTCCCGTTTGTTTGTACGGAAACCGGTGTGAAAACGGTTGAACCTATGGTATGCAATGGCATATCGATGCAGAATTTCACGTGGGATAATGCAACCAGTACATTTACCTGTACCGATGAAGGAAGCAATGTGAAGCTGGTATTCGAACGTCCTGCCAATTATGAAAAGTACCTGGGTACGTATCGGGTACAGAGTGGAAGCTCCAGCTTCAGCCTGACACTGGAAAAGAAGAAAGACGGTAAGTCTTATCAGGCTACGAAGGTTTATAACTTGAATGGTGGCGGTACATGGTCGATGACAATCGAATTCTACTACGATGCAGAACGTGACGATATCTCTGCCAATGGTCAGGTGGTAGGATATATGGATGGTGCAGCTGTAGGTTTGTATCCGGGAGTCAGAGCGGAAGGTAGCTTCTATTCTACACTGGAAACTGTCTTTGAAGGAACAACTACTGAACAGGATGGTCAGATGACGATTACATTCGAAAATAATCCGTATGGTCAGGCTGGAATTAATGACTGGTTGTTCATCTATAATTCGGGTGGATATTCATTGATGACAGCTTGGGAAAATCCGGTATTCACTAAAGTTTCTGATTAAAATAAGGATTGATTATGAAAAAGATATTTTCTATTATAACGTTATGCTTATGCACCTTGTTGGTGGCATGTAGCGATGAGGAAGCTGTAACAAGCTCATTGCAGGTCGTTGCGACCGACGGCATTGATTTCTCTGCTGCCAGTGGAGAGGGGACTATTACCGTGAGTGCCACGGAGGCTGTAACCGCTGCTTCGAATAAGGAATGGTGTACAACGACTGTGGAAGGCAATGTGGTACATGTGGCTGTAACCACCTCTTCGGAGGTGACCAGCCGTGTTGCCGTGGTTACTATTTCTGCGGGTACGAGTTCTGTAGATGTGCCTGTAGTACAGGCTGGGGCAGTCACCATTCTGGATGATCATAATCTGTATTATTGCTGCGGGTACGATGGCGGACAGTTTAATTTCAGCTTCAAGACCAATACCTCTTATAGTATAGAGGTGCCGGAAGATGCTGCCGGATGGTTGACTTATACATACGACGCGGAAAACAGTGTATTGCAGTTTAATGTGGCTGCATCTGAAGACAAGACTCCCCGGGGTGCGGAAGTCAAGCTCTCGTCAGGTGCAAAGGAACTGGTACTCAGTCTTTCCCAGATTGAAGTAGCGACCAGTCTGATTGGAGGTAACTGGGATATGTCTTATTATAGTGGGGCGTATGAACAGGAAATATCGGGAACTGGTCAGATTGGCATGCTTTCGGACAATCTGGTTATGGTCGATGCTTTGGGAGCGTTCTATTTGCCATTGGAAATCGGTGATAACGGAATCTTGAGTATTCCGGCGAACGTAGAATTAGGTTCTCAGAGCGGTTATACGATGAAATCGGCTACATCGCTGAGCGGTGGATATTACTCGATGTCTGTGCCGTGTGTAGCTGTGCCTAAGGTAAAAGATGGAAAACTGATTTATCATTTTGGATATTGCAGCGCCTATACCGACGGAGCGGCTGTAGAGTATCCGATGATATACGGATTTGCCGGTTCTTCTGCAGCCGGATGGTTCGAATGTTATATAGATTTGGAAATAAGTAAACCTTTGGAATAAAGGTTGTTTTTCTCTCTTAAATAGAAATCTTGGGGGGCTATTCCTAGTGATAGG
>ERZ791608.151-NODE-151-length-43290-cov-6.997132_pt1 | contig 43290 bp, 30 predicted proteins | sample MGYA00510276_ERZ791608 | MGnify/ENA primary metagenome ERZ791608 (study PRJEB30046, sample SAMN00791908) | human gut metagenome | study: EMG produced TPA metagenomics assembly of the A metagenome-wide association study of gut microbiota in type 2...
CAGGATCTTCTTTTTCGATACCTACAGGCTTACCTTCTTCTTCCGGATAGAAACGCAGGTTTTCCAGCAACAGAACTTCACCCGGTTTCAATGCAGCAGCAGCTTCCTGTGCTTTAGCGCAGTCCGGAGCAAACTGAACCGGAGTACCCAGAGCTGCAGCAACAGCGTCAACGATCTGGCTCAGAGAATATTTAGCGTTTACTTTGCCTTTGGGTTTACCCATGTGTGACATGATGATCAGTGCACCACCGTCAGCCAAGATTTTTTTCAGGGTAGGCAGGGCACCACGGATACGGGTGTCATCAGTAATTTTACCTTCTTCGTTCAAAGGTACGTTGAAGTCAACGCGAACGATTGCCTTTTTGCCGGCAAAGTTGAATTTGTCAATAGTCATCATAATTCCTTATTTTAAAAAGTTGTTTGAATCTTATTTTCTTAGATGCAGCGCAAAGTTAAGAAAAAAATGTGACAGGTGTGATTTTGATGAAATTATTTTCGCCAGATGTGTTATTTTATCTGAATATTGGAACAGCGGGATAAAAAAAGCCGTCTGTTGCAGAATTGCAGACAGACGGCTCGCGTGTTTGTTCTGTATTTAGAATTGATAGTTGAGGCTCAGTCCGAATACCTTGTTGGTGCGGCTGTATACATCCGTTCCCGGCATTCCTGTTCCGTTATAGTTGTCTGAGCTTTTTTCGTAATCTTCATAATTTGTCCAAAAATAAGCTATATCAATGCTCCATGCTTCGCTGAGTCTGGCTCTGGCACCGAATCCCAGTGAGTAAGAACTGCAATAGAAGCTGGTGTCTGTCTGGAAATCATCGCTCAGTCCGTAACTGGTCTTCTGGAATCCTCCGCTGACAGTCAGCATTTTGACGATATCCCATTCGATACCGGCCAGGTATTCATGGGTTCCGTGTGTCAGGGTTTTCTGGCGGTCGTTGAGCATACCTGCACGTTTGTCATCGAAGAAATGATATTCTACTGAAGCTCTCAGGTTAGGCAGGATTTCATAACCGGCAGCTACACTGAGGTAAGCCGGAATGTCGCTCGGTGTCTGTTCACCGTCTGCATAGGGCTTAAGTACGGATTCCGGTACACCATCCGGCACCAGCAGTTTGTCGGTCTTGTTTTCTATGTTCAGGTTGGTCTTAAATTCATATTTGGCAGCCAGGTTCCATCGTCCCAATTTTGCATCGATGCCGATGATCGGAGTGAGTCCCCATCCGCTCTGGTCGCATTTCAGCTGTAGATCAGCAAGTGTCTTTCCACCATAACTTTCTTTCATTTTTGCGATGAGGTAACCTTCGTAGCCACTTTTCACATAGTTCATGCGTCCTCCGGCAAACACGCTCAGCCAGTCATTGATTTTGTAGCTCAATCCCAGTTGTACACCATAGATGTATTGCTTTCCGTCCATAGCCGTATTGATGTCATACATGGAAGGAGTGACCAGTCCTTGTGACTGCTGGGCAATCAGGCCTGCAGCCATGGCATCAAACATGGGAAGTCCGTTGTCGAAGGATGCTTTTCCTCCTCCGCCCGTGATGGCAAATCCGGCAGAGATTACCCAATTGTCACGTTTGTAAGCACCGTGGAAACTGGGGATAAGCGGAGCTGAAGCTGTTCCTTTATAATATTTCTCGGTGATATTTCCATCTTGAGTCCAAAGCGGAGTACTTGCATGAATTTCACGGGTCTGATAGGCACTCTGTCCTGTCAGTGACAGGTGGAATCCGTCTTTAGGCAGAAAAGCCAGTCCGGCGGGATTGCTGTATACTCCGTCTACATCGATGGAAGCTCCTCGTGCCACCATACGGAGAAAAGCTGCATTCTGATTCGTATTGGTCAAATAGTCTCCTGCAAAAGTTGGATTTGAAACGATCAGTGTCGCTGCACCGATCAGCAAAAATTTCTTTGTTGACATGTAAATCTCTTTAAAATTCGGCTGCAAAGGTAGTTTAAAAGGACATGTGAACCAAATATTTGTTCTTTTATTTCTTACTAATCATTCAAAATGAAATTGTTTTATTTGTAACTATTTGAGGCGAAGTAGCTTTTGAGAATTCTGTTTCGTTTGCTTGCTTTGTTCTCTTTGCAAATATATTGTTAGAATGTGCAAATTTTGTGACAAGCAGTTTATTTTTAAACCTCTATCTTTGCTATTGTATTATTAACCTTGTGTGCTATGGTGTATAACTTACATATTACGACAGATGAAGCAGGCGCCTTGCTGGAGTTGAGTGATTCATTGGCCGATCAGTTGGAAGGAGTCGTTGAAGCATTCAATCGCACTATCCATCCGGCAGGAGGCTACAGAATCTATGAAACCATTCATCTGGATGCAGACGGATTTGTACTGGAAGGTATACCTTTTCATACAGGACGTAAAATAGCTCATGCTTTGAGGGGATCGTCATCACTGGCGGTCGTATCAATTACGTTAGGTGAAGATATTTCCCGATTGATCGAACAATATAATAAGGAGTTTGATTTTATCACGGCTTACTGGCTGGATAAGCTTTCAAACTGGGCCCTGGAGCAGCTGATGCGCCTGCTGAAACAGGAACTTCAGGACGAAGTGGCGAAAGACCATCTGAAGATCACCTCTCACTGGGGGCCCGGATATTGTGGCTGGGACTTGAAAGAGCAGGAAAAACTGTTGCCTTTGTCCGGTGCTGACCAGTGGAGAATTACCTTGTCCTCTTCCATGCTGATGCGTCCTGTAAAATCCATGAGTGGAGTTGTCGGCATAGGTGATCAGGTGATTTATAAAGAAAGCGGTTGTGGAGACTGCAGGTTGCCTAATTGCGCTTATCGTTCTTTAAAGTGGTAAAAATGAAGCAGTGTCTATTACATATTGAACCTTTGGGAGTAACTCTTTCTGCCGACAGAGGGACATCTCTTTATGAAGTGCTGAAAAACTGTCATCTGGAATTTCCCTGTGGGGGAAAAGGACTGTGCGGTAACTGTAAGGTACGGATTCTTTCCGGACAGGTAGAGAAAACGGAAGTTCACAGGGCATTCCTCGAACGGAAACATTTGTCCTCGGAATGGTGTCTGGCCTGTCTGACGGTGCTGACGGAAGACCTGACCATCGAAATACCTGAGGGGGCGATGGACATACAGACGGATGAGTCTGAGATTACAGGAAACGGCGGGAAAGAGGAATATGCCGTTGCTGTGGATGTCGGATCCACAACGGTCGTTTCCCAGCTGGTGGCGTTGCATACGGGAAAGGTACTTGCAACCTGCAGCGGAATCAATCCTCAGACAACCTACGGAGCAGATATCATATCCCGTATTGCCTTTGCGGTGTCGGATAAGCATCAGGCCGCTCTTCTGCGTGATTTGTTGCGTGAAGAGATCGGAAAACAGATTGCTCAGATGCTCCGTGAATGTCCCGGTTGTATTCCATCCCGGATCCGGCTGGTTGGCAATACGGTTATGCACCATTTATTCGCAGGCTATGATGTCCGTCCCTTGTCCGCAGCACCTTTTCAGTCACCGCTGAATGACGGATACAGGTACTTGCCTCCTGAATTAGGATGGGATCTGCCGAATCGTTGTTCCGTCGAGTTTCTTCCCAACATCAGTCATTTTATCGGAAGCGATATTCTGGCGGGAATCAAAGCCTGCGGTATGGCTGACTCTGATGAATATGTCCTGCTGATCGATCTGGGAACCAATGGAGAGATGGTTGCAGGCAACCGGCAAAAACTGTGGTGTACTTCTACTGCTGCAGGGCCGGCTTTTGAAGGTATTAATATTTCGTGTGGGATGCGGGCTTCCGACGGGGCCATAAGCGGAGTGGAGTTTGAAGATGGAAAGTTTGTGGTGACTACCATCGGAGGAGAACCCCCCAAAGGCTTGTGTGGAAGCGGACTGGTTGAGGCCGTTGATTGTTTGTTGCAGCAGGGGTTCATTGATTTTACAGGGATGACAACCGGTGAAAAGGCAGGAGATTTTCAGCTGGCGGACGGAGTGTTCCTGACTTTGGCCGATATTCGTGAGTTCCAACTGGCCAAGGCTGCCATCGCAACAGGCATTTCCTTCTTGCTGAAATACAGTGGAATCCGGATGGAAGATCTGACCCGTGTGTATGTGACGGGAGGACTGGGCAACCACCTGAATGTAGATAAAATCAAACGTCTGGGGCTTTTGTCCCAGGTTCCGTCTGACCGGTTTCAGGTCTTGCCCAATGCAGCCCTTTGGGGATGCAAACTTTCTTTGACCGGACAGGACACTGCCGGCTGGAAAGATATTTTGCAGCGCCTGGTCTATTGTCCGCTTGAAACAGCAGCGGAATTTCAGGACTTCTATTGTGAGCATTTGTTTTTTCCTTATGAATAATTTTAAAGATAACAGGATATGAAAATGAAGAAACATTTAATTTTGAGCATGCTGTTGCTGGGGTTTGCAGGCATGCTGGAAGCGGAGAATGTGCAGCGTACCCTGCCGGATGTCGTTGAGGGAGTCCGTGACGAGGTGATTTCCCTGAACGGAGAGTGGCAGTTTCAGTATGCTCCGGGAGAGAAATGGGAACGTGTGACGGTTCCGGGGGAACTGGCCATGCAGGGATATGGCATTGAGCATGATAAACCGGTTTTGTATAAGAAGACGATTCTTGTGCCGGCTGACTATCGGGGCAAGCAGGTGATTTTACGCTTTGACGGAGTTTATTCGTATGCACGTCTGTGGGTCAACGGCAAGCAGGCTGCCGAACATGCCGGAGGATTTACCCGCTGGGAAACGGATATCACCTCTTTGATCCGCATCGGAAAGAAAAACGAAATCCGTCTGGAAGTAACCGACCGGCTGAATGACATATCTTATGCTTCAGGATACGCCCATCATCCTATCGGAGGAATCTTGAGAGGTGTTACCCTCTATGCACTTCCGGAAAGCAACATGCAGGATTTCTTTGTTGAGACCTTGCTGGATGATGCTTATCAGGATGCTGATCTGCGCATTGTTTATTCCATGTCTGCCTCTGCCAAGGTTTCATTTACCTTAAAGGAGAAGAAAAGCGGCCGGGTTTGTCTGGAGTCCGGTGTTCTGGCCTGTCAGCAGGGAGACAATGAACATCGTTTCAGAATCAGCCGTCCGGAGTTGTGGGATGCCGAACATCCGAACCTTTATGTCTTGCAGGTGAATGTCCAGTCGGCTGACGGCGGATATTCGTTTGAACGTGAAATCGGTTTCCGGAAGATTGAAGTGAAAGGTGACCGCATGCTGGTCAATGGCAAGCAGGTGAAGCTGCGTGGAGCCTGCCGTCATGACATTCATCCTACGTTGGGGCGTACTTCTACTCCGGAACTGGACAGTCTGGATGCAGTGCTGTTCAAGCGTGCCAATATGAATTTTGTCCGGACTTCTCATTATCCTCCCACAGAAAGTTTCCTGAAATATTGTGACCGGGAAGGTATTTATGTAGAATGTGAAACGGCGGTTTGTTTTGTGGATACTTACCGTCAGAAGAATTATGCTCCCGGAAAGAGTCAGGATGATCCGGAAGCTACTGCCCAGTATCTGGGTCAGCTGGAAGAGATGGTCGCTACTTCCCGTTCTCATGCTTCCGTGCTTTTCTGGTCGATCGGTAACGAATCCGTTTATGGAAAGAACTTCCAGCTGTCGTATGACTGGCTGAAGAATGAAGACAAGACCCGTCCGGTGATATTCAGTTACCCGGGACTGGTGGAAAAAGGAAAAACAGCATTCGACCTGTTAAGCATGCACTATCCCGGCTGCGACGGTACATTGTCCCAGTTTAATGTTTCTACCCGTGGTTTCCAGGGAGAAGGAAAACCGGCTCTGTTTGATGAGTGGGCGCATGTTCCTTGCTACACGTATACGACCTTGCAGGATGATCCCAATATCCGGGGATTCTGGGCAATCTCTCTGGATAAAATGTGGAGTAATCTGTTTAAGGCGCCGGGTGGCCTGGGAGGAGCTATCTGGTGTTATTCCGATGAAACATTTATGCTGCCTGTTCCGAAGAAAGGAACCTCTTACTGGATTGAGTTTGCCTATACCAAGAAGCCGAAAGACTTTAACGGCAACTGTGTCGGTTACGGTGAATGGGGAATCGTAGATGTATGGCGGAGAGAAAAGCCCGAGTTCTGGGGAACCAAGAAGGCATATTCTCCTGTCCGTGTGCTGAAGACTCAGGTGGGAGATGTTACCAGAAATACTCCGATACTGCTGCCGGTCTTTAACCGTTTTGACCATACGAATCTCAATGAGCTTACGGCTAAGGCCACTTACAAGGGACAGACTTTTGACGTAACTCTTCCTGATCTGAATCCGCATGACAAAGGTGTGTTGAGCGTGCCTGCTCAGGCCTGGGAAAATGGAAACAGCTTCCTGCTCGAATTCTTTGATGCAGAAGGACGACTGATTGATGCGGAAGAAATAGCCATAGGAAATCCGGTCCGGCCGGAATATCTGAATGCTTCCGGCAATTTGAAGCTGATGGTTGAGGATATGGACGGATATCTGAAGTTAAAAGGAAAAGGTTTTGAAATTCCTTTTAACAAGTCTACCGGACTGATGGAAAATGTAACTTCACATGGAGAAATTGTCATCCGGAAAGGTCCGTTCCTGAACCTGGATTTGAATGTGAACCACCTGACCGGAGCAGAGGTCCGTGACAAAGCCCGAAACTACATTGTTGCCGACAAGGACTGGAAGAAGAAGGATTTTCGTTACGCGCTGAAAGGCTCGGAATGCCATGTCTTCCTTTCCGGAAACTATTTGGGTGTTGATCTGGAACTTCAGATGACAGTGGAGGCTGACGGAACAGTGACATTCAACTATCAGACTCAGGGAGAACCGAACGGCTGGCTGAGAGAGGCCGGATTGAAGTTCTATCTGACGGATAATTTTGCAGAACTGGAATGGAAACGTGACGGATACTGGTCTTATTACCCGGAAGATAATTTTGCCGGAAATGCAGGACAGACTCCTTTATATAATAAGAAAAAAGTGGAATATGGGGAAGATCCGCAGCAGCCCTGGAATATGGACACCTATAATTATTACTATTTCTCAGACAAGGGAGCCATCTGTCAGCGTCCGTTGACGAATAAGGCAAAGGGAATGAAAGAGAACATTTATGAGTATCAGCTGAAAACTGCGGATAATCATTTGCTGACCGTTCTGTCGCGTGAAGGCAGTCTGGGATGCAGAATGAACAAGATGTCGGATGACCAGCTGATCCTTTATGTCAATAATCGCTGGGACTACCCTGAAATAGCCTGGGGTGATTATTGCAAGGAACTGGAGGTAACTCCGGTTTTCGGACTGATCAAAATGCGTTTATGAAACCTTTTCTCAGGTAGATTTTCTGAGGTAATATATGTTTGGCAAGTCTGATTGATCAGACTTTGAATGAATCCTCTGTTCCGGCTTTCCGTTGTGAAGGCTGGGGCGGGGGATTTCCTTTTTCAGCAGATCAGGCTAAAGAAGAAAGTTGTTATTATAAAATTTAATATTTTCTATTGTTTATTTGAATTTTTTCTATAGCTTTGTGGTAACCTTTATTTAGATAACTATTAATCATTGTTATTAATATAATTTTAATATTATGAAACTAAGAAATGTAAATTACCGAGGCAGACTGGCAATTTTGACGGGTGCATTCTGTTGTACATCCTTGCCAATGGCTGCACTTCCGACTTCTGTTGAAGCCGCCTCTCCCAATGAGATTACCCAGCAGACGATGAAGGTAAAAGGTTTGGTTCTGGACGCATCGACTGGTGAACCTGTGATTGGTGCCAATGTCATTGTGAAGGGAACGACTAATGGGGTGATTACAGACCTGGATGGTGTGTATGAACTGAATGCACCGGCAGGTGCTGTCCTGCAGATTTCATTTGTCGGCTATAAGACCATTGAAGTGAAGGCTGAACCCAACATGAAGGTAAACCTGAAGGAAGACACCGAAACGCTGGATGAAGTTGTAGTTGTCGGTTACGGTACTCAGCGCCGTGAAAGTCTGACTGGTTCTTTACAGACAGTCAAGGAAAATAAACTGAAGGATGTTACTACGGCCAATGTGGAAAACATGTTGAACGGTAAAGTTTCCGGAGTTTTCGTTGCTCCGGGTTCCGGTCAGCCGGGTTCAAGCGGTGCCGTGATGGTTCGTGGTAAGGCATCTATCAACGGTAGTTCATCTCCGTTGTGGGTAATCGACGGTGTAATTGTCGGTGATGGAGCCGGACAGTTGAATCCTGCCGATATCGAAACCATGACCATCCTGAAAGATGCTGCATCTACAGCTATTTATGGTTCTCAGGGAGCCAACGGTGTTATCCTGGTAACAACCAAGAGCGGCAAGAGCGGTAAGATGACTATCAATGTATCAGCCAAGGCCGGTGTCAGCAGATTGAATAATGGAAATCTGGAAATGATGGACGGTGCTGAATTGTATGATTACTATAAGTCATTCAGCAATGCTGACCAGATCAATTTTCCACGCTGGAATGAAGACTTGCGCAATGCCAATTTTGACTGGTGGGATCTGGCGACTCAAAGCGGCGTGACTCAGGAATATAATGTCTCTCTTTCCGGAGGCGGTGAAAAAATCAATTCTTATTTCTCTATGGGTTACTATGACGAAGAAGGTGCAGTGAAAGGATATGATCTGCAGCGTTACAACTTCCGTTATCGTACCAATTACAAACCTTTCTCCTGGTTGACCATCAAACCGTCTGTTGCCGGTGCAATGCGTAATACGCATGATGCCCAGTATTCTGTAACAGCCATGTACTCTATGTTCCCGTGGGACAGTCCGTATGATGAAAACGGCAATCTAGTTCCCGACCGTTACAGCGGATGGGTGAACAGCCAGTCAACCAACTACTTGAACGACCTGAGCTATGGTAACCATACAGACTACAAGACCTATGAGTTCAGTGGAAACTTTGATTTTGATATCCGGATTACGGACTGGCTGACTTTTAACTCTGTCAATAATTTCCGCTGGACCGGTTATTACTATAATTCTTATTCTGATCCCCGATGCGAGGGAGCTTCTGGTGTAAACGGACGTCTGGAGGAATATCAGAGCAATACCGTACGCCGTTATACCAACCAGATTCTGCGTTTCAACAAAATGTGGGATAAACATTCATTGAATGCCTTGCTGGCGTATGAATTCAATGACTATCAGGGCAAGGCTATTTCAGCTACCGGTACCGGTTTTGTACCCGGATTTGAGGTACTTGATGTTACAGCGATTCCTGAAGATGTAGGCGGAAGCCTGAGCGAATGGGCTATGCAGTCTTATCTCTTCAAGGCAATTTATTCTTATGACAACCGTTATCTGGGTGAAGTTTCTTTCCGTCGGGATGGTGCTTCCAATTTCGGTGATGAAAACAAATATGGTAACTTCTTCTCTGTCAGTGCCGGATGGAATATCAACCGTGAAAAATGGTTCAAGGCTGATTGGGTGAACAACCTGAAATTACGTGCTTCCTATGGTACGGTAGGTAACCGTCCAAGTTCACTTTATCCGCAGTATGACCTTTATTCTATCTCTGCAAAGTATAACGGAACTTCCGCTGCTTTGATCAGTCAGATCGGTAACAAGGAACTTACCTGGGAAAAGACTTATACGACGGGTGTCGGTTTAGATGCATCTATGTTCCATGAACGTTTCCGCTTCTCATTCGATTATTACTACAAGTATACTTCCAATATTCTGTTTGCTGTACCTGTATCCGGTCTTACCGGTGTAACTTCCCGCTGGAAGAATGTGGGTGAAATGGAAAACCAGGGTATTGAACTGACTGTCGGTGGCGATATCATCCGTACCAGAGACTGGAACTGGAGTGTAGAAATGAACCTGGGGCATAACAGAAACCGTATCAAGGAACTGTATGGAAACAATACGGAAATCATTCGTAGCGGTGGTATCGGTATCGCCGGTGAAGCCGACAAGATTCTGAAAAAAGACTATGACAGCGACAGCTTCTACATGGTAGAATGGGCAGGTGTCAATCCTGAAACGGGAGCTCCGCAATGGTACAAGCATACCAAAGATGAAAATGGAAATATCACCGGACGTGAAATCACTGAAAATTATGCAGAAGCAGATCAGGTGATCTGTGATGCTTCCACTCCGAAACTGTTTGGTGGATTCAATACAACTCTTGCATGGAAAAACATTGATCTGACAGCTGTATTCGGTTACTCCATCGGTGGCAAGATCTATAACTATTCTCGTCAGGAATACGATTCTGATGGTGCCTATACAGACCGTAACCAGATGAAACTGATGGACGGATGGACCCGTTGGGAAAAGCCGGGTGACATTGCTACGCATCCTGTTGCTTCCTACAATAACTCATCCAACTCCAATAAAGCTTCTACCCGTTATCTGGAAGATGGTGACTATCTGAAGCTGCGTTCACTGACTATCGGTTACAACCTGAAGTTGCCGAAATACTACATTCAGAATATGCGTATCTTCTTTACCGGTGAAAACCTGTTCTGCGTAACCGGATATTCTGGTGTGGATCCTGAAATTCCGGCCAGTGGAGGTTCTGTAATCGGTTCTACCGGTCCGAGTGTTTATCCCTCTACCCGCAAGTACATGTTTGGTATTAACTTAACCTTTTAATTAGCTGATTCGTATGAAAAAGATTATATCAACCTCTTTGTTGGTGACCGCCTGTCTGTGCGGAACATTGACATCATGTGACATTGAACGCCTGCCCAAAGGCAGCATGTCTGCAGAACAGATTACGAATGATCCTTTGGCTTCCCTGGACGGTCTGGTGGATGGTGCTTATGCCCAGTTGAAAGACTGGTCAGATCCGATGCACCGTCTCGGCGAATATGCTGGTGATAATATGATGATCCGTGGTGCATCTACCGATGCATTTTATGAATTCATAACCTTCTCCCGTACTCCGAACAACTACCGTCTTCAGAACTTCTGGGATTATGGCTATAAGGCCATTGCCCAGGCTTCAAATATCATCAAGATGATTGAAGAAGGACAGGATCCGGAAATTGACAGTAAGCTGGGCGAATGTTATTACATCCGTGGTATGATGTACTTCTACCTGTGCCGTGCGTTCGGCCGTCCGTATTATCAGGCTCCTGACAAGAATCTGGGTGTGCCTATCGTCAATGGTACTCCGGATGATATGGACAATCTTCAGTTGCCCGACCGTTCGACTGTGAAGGAAGTTTATGAACAGGCCATCAGTGACCTGAAGAAGGCAGAAGCCATGATTACAGAGAACAAGGGACCGGCATACGCATCCAAGGAAGCTGCACAGGCCATGCTTTCCAGAGTTTACCTGTATATGAGTGGAACTTACAGCAATCCGAATGCGGAATATGCTCAGCTGGCCGTTGATTATGCCACTAAGGTGATTGAATCCGGTCAGTATGAACTGCTGGGACACGATGAATTCATGACTTATAATACGATTGTTCCTGAAAATAATAAGGAATCCATTTTCGTAGTGAAGCGTGTGGCTTCCGAGTTCTCCGGATATGACCATTATTACGGTATCGGCGGTATGTATGGTGTTGTCGGAGGTATGGGTTGGGGCGAAATGTATGCCAGTGCCAAGTATCTCGACCTGCTGAATGAGACAGGACGTAACGACTGGCGTCCGGACAGCAAAAAGATTGTAGATGCACGTGCCAACTTCATTGCTCCGCAGTATGTACAGGATGATAACGGAAATTATACGAATGTGTTCCGTTTCATCAAGAATGTATATGATACCAGTGGCAATGTGATCAACTTCAACTACGTGCAGGCTAAGCTGAACCAGAACGGAGGCAATTATACTTGTACAGAAACCATTGACGGTGTGGACAAGACTTATGCGATGACTCCGGTGGATGCTTCCCAACAGATCTATTCCATCCAGTATTCCGACGGACAGACCTATACTGGTGTCATTGATTATCAGATGTCATTGAACCGTGTATATCCGATGTTCTACATTACGAAGTGTTCTTACGAAGGTGAAGAATCTCACCTGCATTCACCGATTATTTCCCGATTGGGTGAGATTTACCTGAACCGTGCTGAAGCATATGCCAAACTGGGTAATTACGGTGCTGCCCTGACTGACCTGAATACCATTCGTGAACGCTCTATTCTGGGTGCCGGATATGCTTCTCTGGATGCTAATAATGCTCCTGAACTTATCGACAAGGAACGTCAGCTTGAATTGGCTTATCAGGCAGAGCGAAGCTATGACGTATTCCGTAACGGTGAACCGTTGACCCGTCATTATCCGGGTCCGCACAATGCAATGGAAGATGTTCCGGCTACGGATTATCGTGTAACTTATTACATTCCGCAAAGTGCGATCAATGCATATCCGAGCGGATGTACGCTGACACAGAATCCGACCAGCGATGCAGGTGTGATTCTGAATTAACAGGCTTTTCTGGATAAATAATAAAGTTTGTCTTGAGAGGGATTACAGAGAACCGGCTGTGAAGCCGTGACTGTAATCCCTCTTTTTTATGGAACAAGGCATAGTCAATCGACTGCACGATGTCCTCGCAATTGACTGGTCAAGGCAAAAGCAACGACCGCACGATTGCCCTCAAACGACTGCACGATTGGACCGCAACGACCGCACGTTTGGGCTTCAACGACCGCACGTTTGGGCTTCAACGACCGCACGATTCAGCTGCAACGGGCATTACAGTTTTTGAGCGTATTCACTGGGGGTATAGCCGGTTACCTGCTTGAACTGATGATTGAAATGGGAGAGACTGTTGTAGCCGCAGTCGTATGCCACCTGGCTGATATTGATGTTTTTGTTGATCAGCAGTTTGGTTGCGTATGAGATTCTCAGTTCCGTGAGGTATTCAAACATTCTTTTCCCGGTATGTTTTTTATAGTATCTGCAAAGTGCACTTGGATTCATACCGACATTACACGCAATGTCTTCCAAGGCGATATTGTTCTGGTAGTTCTTGTTGATAAACAGATGCACCTTGTTGATAATCGGATCTTCTGTCGAATCACTGTTGATATAGTTCTCTGTTGTCAGGGTTGCATGATTGCATTCGGAACTTAGCCTGTAGAGTAAAGTATAAAGTCCTTCGATCTTTTCAAATCCTTCTTTGGTAACCAGGGAGCGGAACAGTTCTTTTAAAGCCTCAATGCTGCCGCCGGTAAAGAAGACCCCTTTCTGAGATTTCTTCAGGAGGGAATAAATATTCTCCAGTTCGGGAATGTCGTGTAAGCTGGCGGGAAAGATCCGGTCATCAAACTGGGTATAGACAGACCGTGAAACCAGTCCGGAGTTCTGGTAGTATTCGTCTGCGCTGAGCCACAGATGGGGGAGATTCTTTCCGATCAGCATGAAGTCGCCCGGAGAAAGCTCCTGGATGGAATCGCCTACGAAGCTGAGTCCTTTGCCTTCCTCTATCAGAATCAGTTCATATTCCGGATGGATATGTAAAGGTGCGGCAAAGTAGGGATTCGTATACGAAACCACAGAAAATGAAGTTCCTTTTCTCTTCTCTACTTTTTCGAAGGTGGCTTCCATCTGATGTAAGGAGTTTGTTTTCATCTTTTTGTTCAGGCAAATAAATCACACAACCATGCAAATATACTATAAAACGATTTAAAAAGCAACGTGTAAATTTGTCAGCAGTAAAAAACTAATACGATTATGAAACATAGAGAACGGGTTATCAGAGCTTTAAATCATGAAGAAACGGACAGGCCTCCTTTTCAGGCCACATTTACTCCGGAATTTGCAGATCGTTTACGCGAAGTCTTTCATCTTCCCAGACAGTTTTCGGAACCACACCACAGAGACTGGTACGGATATGAGCTGGAGAAGCTGACAGGACAGGATTTGCTTCAGGCCAGTGTCGGATGGTCTGCCAACTATTACTTGAAGCAGGAGCCTTACACGGACGAATGGGGAGTCGAATGGAAGATTGATCCTTATGAAACTCCGTTTGGCATCGGACATTATACGAACATTGCCCGGAATCCTCTGCGTGATAATGATGAACTGGCAATGGCTTATAAGGCACCCGATCCACACCGGCCGGAGCTTTATAAGAATGTGGAGCGTCTGGTGAAGGAATATGGCGATGAATATTATATTATCGGGCGTATTCACTGTACCATCTTTGAGTCTGCATGGGCTTTGAGAGGACTTGATACGCTGATGACCGATTTTTATATCAATCCGGATCTGACCAATCACCTGCTGGATGAGACCGGAGGCTTCCATAAGGAAGTGGCTAAGAAGATGGCACAGATAGGCGTTGACATGATCTGGCTGGGTGATGACATGGGAGCACAGGATTCACTGATGATTGATCCGGAACTGTGGCGCGAGTTTTTCAAGGGCAGAATGGCCGATATCATCCGCACGGTGAAAGAAATTAAGCCGGATATCAAGGTGGCTTATCATACGGACGGCTGTAATTACGACATTATTCCCGATCTGATCGAAATCGGTCTGGATGTATTGAATCCTATCCAGACGGAATGTATGAATCCGGAGATCCTGCAGGAAAAATATGGAGATCAGCTTTGCTTCTTCGGGGGAGTGGCGGTTCAGTCAACCTTGCCCATGGGAACTCCTGAACAGATAGAAAAGGAATATGCATGGCTGAAAAACTCTGTAGGAAAGGGAGGAGGATGGATTTGTGCTCCGACTCACCATGTGCAGCTGGATACTCCGATGGAGAATTTCTTCCATTTGCTGAAAACTGTAGGAACCATCGGTTAATGCAAAGACAGATTCAGACAAGAGCGGGAAACTGCCGTAAAAAGGATTGGTTATACTGAAAAAGCATTCTGTGTATGAGATTGAAAAAGATACTGTTGTTGGGAGGTCTGTTAAGTCTGACCCTGACTTCCTGGTCGCAAGACAAGAAATGGGTGGAAGTAGCTTATGACGACTGTGGCGAGAAAGGAAAACAGCCTCATCTGGTTTTGGGGGAAAATTATGAAATGCCGGCTGAACTGTCGGGCAGCACGGCCCAGCGTTCCTGCAATTTCGGCGGGAAGGTGATCTATGCATTCGATAAGATGGATATTCATGCCGACTATCGGATGGAAGTGACTTTTCTGGCCGACAGTGAACGGATCATAGAAATTGTCGCCGATGGAAATCCAGTCTGTGAGTCTATCCATCTTCCGGCGGGAGAGGTAGTAAAGAAAACAATCGATTTGCCCCGTCACTCGTTTGCCTACGGTCAGTTCGTGATGGTGGTGAATCCCGTCAAGGGACCTAATGCCATTATTTCCGAGATCCGGATTTTATCTTCCGATTCGGGACAGCTGGCTGCCGTGTCTGAAGAGTCACGCGAGGCATTGAAGTCGGTTCAGGCTTATGTCGTAGACACTCAGGTGGATGCGGAACAGGTGTTGCCGACCTATGTCCCGATACCGGCTTCCGTGAAGGATGTCTACCGGAATCAGCTTTCCCTCAATGGGGAGTGGCTGTTCTCAGAACAGGCGGAAGGAGAAGACTGGCATCGCATTATGGTACCGGGAGAATGGTGCATGCAGGGCTTTAAGGTGGATTCAGCCGCATTTGCCCGTTATCAGAAAAACTTTGAAGTTCCGCAGGACTGGAAAGACAAGCAGGTCATCCTTCGTTTTGACGGAGTTCATAGTGAATATAAGGTGTTTGTCAACCACCGTCAGGTAGGTTCCCATCTGGGAGGAATGACACCGTATGAAGTAAACATTACGGATGCCTTGCAGGATGGAACGAATGTCCTGTCTCTTCAGGTGCGGAGTGAATCGCTGGCCGATATGCTGGGAAGCCTTACCCAATATGCCGCTCATCAGCTGGGAGGTATCACCCGTAAGGTTACCCTGTTCGCTGTTCCTGACATTCATCTCTCGGATCTGCGTATTCAGACAGACCTGGACGAGAACTATCGGGATGCACGTCTGAAACTTTATGTAGCGGTCAGAAACGACTCCGACCGTCCGTCCCGGAAAGTATCTTTGAAGGCCGTTTTGGACAAGCATGAGGCATCCGGTTCCCTGAACTTGCCGGAAATCGCTCCGGGAGAAACCTGGAAGGGATGGCTGGAGATGGACGTGAAGTCACCTTTGCTGTGGGACAATGAGCATCCCAACCTGTACCGGCTTCATCTGGATTTGTATGAAGGAGAAAATTCCATAGCACAGATTGAGAAAAAATTCGGCTTCCGTGAAGTGGAAGTACGGGGAAACCGTCTGCTGGTCAACGGCCGTCCTGTCAAGTTGAGAGGAGTCTGCCGTCATGAGGCTCATCCTCTTTACGGACGTTCTCTGACCGATGAGGAATGGAAGGCCGATGCAGAACTGTATCGGGCTGCCAACTGTAACTTCATCCGAACCTCTCATTATCCTCCGGCAGAAGAGTTCATTGAATATTGCGATGAACTGGGGCTGTTTGTCGAACTGGAAGCACCTGTATGCTGGATCGGTCATCATGCCAATGAGAACTGGCAGAAGCTGAATTATAAGGATGAAAAATATTATGACTACGTTCTGCAGGCTGATATGGAAACTGTACATTTCTACCGGAACCATCCTTCAGTCATTTTCTGGTCGATGGCCAACGAATCCTACTGGAACAAAGGATTTGCACAGGTTGCCGAATACATGAAGAAAGCGGATACGACCCGTCCGTTTGCTTTCCATGATCAGGCCTATGGCGGTTTCAACAATCAGGGCAGTACGGCTCCGATAGCCAACATTCATTATCCCGGACCGGGAGGATATCAGGAAGCGGCCAAAAGTGACCGTCCGATGACGTACGGAGAATACTGTCATCTGAACGTCTATAACCGCAGTGAACTGGTGACTGATCCCGGTATCCGCAGTGACTGGGCCCTGGCACTGGCTCCGATGTGGGAGAACATGTATGCAACAGATGGTGTTCTCGGCGGTTCAATCTGGTCGGGTATTGATGACATTTTCCAGTTGCCGGACGGAAATGCTGTGGGATACGGTGCCTGGGGACCTGTGGACGGATGGCGCCGTCCGAAGCCTGAGTACTGGGACATGAAAAAGATCTATAGTCCGGTCAAGTTACATACCGAAGCCCTGGAACCCGCCCGGAAACTGGTGATTGATGTGGAAAACCGCTATACTTATACGAACCTGAACGAGCTGAAGATCCGTTGGACTTACGGAAAGGAAAGCGGAATGTCTGTACTTGATGTAGCCCCTCAGGGCCGTGGACAACTGGTGGTAGAGGTCAGTGATCCTTCTGCTTCCAATCAGCTGAGCCTGGAATTTGTCGACCCCAGAGGATTTGTGGCCGATGAGTACCTGATTCCGGTGGGTGAGCAGAAGCAGAATCAGGTGGAAGCACCTGCCAGACAACGTACGAAGGTGAAACAGGATAAATCCCGCATTCGCATATACGGAAAGAACTTCACCTGTCTGGTAGACCGTTCTACCGGAATGATCCTTTCCGTGGAGAAAGACAACAGACAGATACTATCCGGAGGTCCGTGGCTGATGGCGCTACCTCTGACAGGCGGAGGATGCTATCCGAACCATAATGCCGAGACTCCGGTATTCAATGATTTGTGCAAAGGATGGAAAGTAACCGGTGTGGAAGTTTCGGAAGAAGGACAGGACGTCCGTCTGAAAGTCAGCGGATCGTATGACGGTTTCGATGGACAGTATGAAATGATATGCAATGCGAACGGAGAGATCCGGGTTGATTATCAGTTTACGGTTCGTACGGCTGTCAATCCGAGACAATGGGGAATGGTCTTTGAGACCCCTGCCGGATTTGAAGAAACCTTCTGGCGCAGAAAGGGACTCTGGAGCGTCTATCCGGCAGATCATATCAGCCGTCCGTCCGGTACGGCAAAGAGCTTTTATCCGGAAGTACCTGCCGTACAGAATCCCCGTATCAAACCGGCCTGGGCATGGAGCAAGGACTTCAACCAGCTGGGAAGCAACGATTTCCGTTCTACCCGTAGAAACATCTGGTATGCAGGATTGCAGGATGTGGAAGGACAGTCCCGGGTAACGGTTGTTTCTGACGGCCGGCAGCACTGGCGTTCCTGGAAAGAAGGAGAGAAGACCTGCTTCCTGGTGGCAGACTTTGTGACGGCAGGCGACGAAATGTTTTTAGGCAGCCATTATGCGCCTTACCGGAAACCGCTTAAGGTGGGAGACGTGATCAGTGGCAGCATTATTTTGCGTGTAAGATAAGAGCAGATTATGAACACATTCTCCGTTTTAGACAGTGTCATCTTCATTGTTTATGTACTCCTGATCGTGGTAATAGGCCTTTGGTGTTCCCGTACCCGTAAAGGAGGCGTAAAAGACTCGAAGGAATATTTCCTGGCAGGGAATACATTGCCCTGGTGGGCGATCGGAGCTTCCGTCATAGCGTCCAATATATCGGCAGAGCAGTTTATCGGCATGTCCGGATCCGGCTTTGCCATCGGACTGGGAATCGCTTCCTATGAGTTCGTAGCTGCCGCTTCCCTGATTGTGGTTGCCGTATTTTTTCTGCCTATCTTCCTGAAGACGAAAATTTATACGATGCCTCAGTTTCTGGAAATCCGTTATGGAAAACCAGTCAAGACTCTCATGGCATTCTTCTGGCTGCTGGTTTTTATTTTTGTCAATCTGACCTCCATCCTTTATCTGGGAGCCCTGGCCATTCATAAAGTGGTCGACATACCGGTCGGATTCAGTATTGTCTGTCTGGCTGTCTTTGCCGGAGCCTATGCCATCTATGGAGGACTGAAAGCGGTGGCACTGACCGACATGGTACAGGTGATCTTCCTGATCGGGGGCGGTCTGCTGACTACCTACATAGCCTTGAATCACTATTCGGAAGATGCCGGAGCAATAGCCGGAATGCAGAAACTGATAGCGCAGGTTCCGGAAAAGTTTGACATGATCCTTGATCCCTCCAATCCGGATTATAAATATTTGCCGGGAATCGGGGTCATCCTGGGCGGACTGTGGGTCAGTGCCCTGTATTATTTCGGATGCAATCAGTACATCATCCAGCGTGCCCTGGCAGGCAAAAGTCTTTCGGAAGCCCGTATGGGACTCGTCTTTGCCGGTCTGCTGAAGCTGATTCTTCCCCTGATCGTCGTGATCCCCGGAATCGTAGCTTTTGCCCTGGATGCTCCTCTGGAGAAGCCCGATCAGGCCTATCCCTGGCTGATGCATAACTTTATCCCTTCGGGAGTGAAAGGAATCGCATTCGCAGCACTGGTGGCAGCCGTGGTCAGTTCGCTGGCCTCGATGGTAAACAGCATCACGACGATTTTCACGATGGATATCTACAAGGAATATTTTGCGGGAAAGGATGTGCCGGAGAAACGTCTGGTGAATGTCGGCCGCTGTTTCGGATTCTTCAGTCTGGTACTGGCCGTACTGATCGCCCCTGCACTGGCCGGTCTGGAACAGGCCTTCCAGTTTATACAGGAGTTTACCGGTTTCATCAGTCCGGGAGCCCTGGCCATCTTTGTCATGGGATTCTTCTGGAAACGGGCAGAGATGAAAGGAGCCCTGGCTGCGGCTGCAGGAACCTTTGTCTTCTCGCTGGTACTTATGCTGTTTTTCCCGGAGATCTCCTTTATTGACCGGATGGCCTATGTCTTTATCCTTTGCGTACTGCTGATCGTGGTGTTTGGGCTGTTGTCCGGCAAGAAGACAGATGAAAGAGCAATTATTCTGGAGCCGGGACTGTTTGCCACCACCTGGACCTTCAAGCTCCTGAGCGGAGTGATCCTGGCTATTCTGGGTGTGATTTATTATGTATTTTGGTAATAATTAAAGTCTATAAATATGGAAGAGTTGTTAGAACGAATTGCAAAATGTGTGGAGTTGGGTAAGATTAACGAGAAAACCCCTTATCCCCCTGCCATGAAAGGACAGCCTGGAGCCGATGAGCTGACCTTGCAGGCACTGAATGAAGGAATTTCTCCGTCAGATATTCTTCAGAAAGGTCTGATTGTCGGAATGGAACGTATCGGAGTGAAATTCAAGGCCAATCAGGTGTTTGTTCCCCAGGTGCTGATGAGTGCCAAGGCAATGGGAACGGCGATGAATCATCTCAAGAAGTTCTTTAAGGACGGAAGCGTGCAGCGTAAGGGAACAGTCATCATCGGCACCGTGGAAGGAGACTTGCATGATATCGGCAAGAACCTGGTAGCCATGATGGTGGAAGGAAACGGATACGAGGTGATTGATCTGGGAGTGGATGTAAAGGCTGAGAAATTTGAAGAAACCCTGGAACAGCATCCGGGAGCCTTTGTCTGCATGTCTGCCTTGCTGACCACCACCATGATTCACATGGAAAAGATTAATCAGCTGCTCAAGGAAAAACATCCGGAAGTCAAGACATTTATCGGAGGAGCACCCGTAACGGCGGATTTTGCCAGACAGATCGGAGTCGACTATTATTCAGACGGTCCGCAGGATCTGGTGGAAACATTGAACAAGCTGAGTGCCTGAGAGGTGAAAAAGAGTAATAGGAGGACTTGTTATGAATCAATGGATCAATGAAATATTTCAGAACAGCAAGCGTGTGGCTGTTCCTGTAATGACCCATCCCGGAATAGAACTGACGGGACACCGGGTGATTGAAGCCGTGACAGACGGCCGTGTACATTACGAAGCCATCAAATACCTGGCCGATCATTATCCCTCTTTTGCCACTTCCACCATCATGGACCTGACGGTGGAAGCTGAGGCCTTCGGATGTCAGATAAACTTTCCGGAAGATGAAGTTCCCAGTGTGGTGGGCAGACTGGTCAGTGATGCAGACTCCGTGGCAGCCTTGCAGGTTCCCGATTTGCAGGCAGGACGGGTACCCGAATACCTGAAAGCTGTCCGGCTGGCAGTAGAACATATCACCGACCGTCCCGTACTGGCCGGATGCATCGGTCCTTTCTCACTGGCCGGACGTTTGTATGACATGTCAGAAATCATGGTTGCCATTTATACAGATCCGGAAGTGATTCTTCAGCTGCTGGATAAATGTACGGCATTTATTCTCAAGTATTGTGCAGAACTGAAACGTCTGGGAGCTTCGGGAGTCTTCATCGCAGAACCGGCAGCCGGACTGCTCTCCAATGAAGACTGCATGGCCTATTCCACCGTGTGTATCCGGCAGATCGTACAAACCTTGCAGGACGATGACTTTGCGGTAATCCTTCATAACTGCGGCAACACAGGACAGTGTACCCAGGCCATGGTGGAGAGCGGGGCGGCTGCACTGCATTTCGGGAACGCCATAGATATGGTGAGCGCCCTGCAGGAATGCCCTTCCAGTCTGTTGGTCATGGGAAACATAGATCCCGTCGGAATTATGAAACAGGCCTCTCCGGAAGTTGTCAGAAAAGAAACCCTGGCCTTTCTGGAGGCTACAGCTTCCTGCCGGAACTTTGTATTGTCCACAGGATGTGACGTACCTCCCCAGGTTTCGCAGGAGAATATTGCAGCCTTTTTCCAGGCACTGGATGAGTTTAACTCCCTGTAAGATTAAATCAGGCATCTTCTTTATGCAGCCTTACTGCCGAAGTGCAGAGCTGCGCAATGGTTTCCCGGTGGGTGATCAGGATCAGCGTCTTGTCCTGTACCTGCCGGGAAAGTCGTTCCAGCAGCTTCCGTTCCGTTTTTTCATCCAGGGAAGAAGTCGGTTCATCCAGCAGGAGGATGCTTCCGGGGCGGAGCAGGCCGCGGGCAATTGCAATCCGTTGTGCCTGGCCTTCACTGAGTCCTGCCCCCTGTTCACCGCAAAGCGTATCCAGTCCTTCCGGTAAGGTCATGACAAAATCGGCAACAGCCGTATGCAGAGCAGCCTGCAGTTCAGCTTCCGTTGCCTCCGGTTTTCCCAGCAGCAGGTTATCCCGGATCGTTCCGCTGATCAGTGTGTTTCCCTGGGGAACATACGACAAATTGCAGCGGGTGAGGGGAGACACCTCTTCCCTTTCTTTCCCGTTATAGAGTGTCACAGACCCGCGGTCCGGTTTCAGCAAAGCCAGCATCAGTCGCAGCATCGTACTTTTTCCGGCTCCTGTCTCACCGACCACAGCAGTAAGACTTCCCGGCAGGAAGTCGTGTGAGAATCCCTGCAAGACTTTGCGGCTGCTGCCCGGATAGGAATAGTCCACGTCCTTCAGGCAAATGCCCAGTCTGCCTGGTAGCCGGACCGCTTCCCCCTGTTCTTCCGGCGATAAGGATGAAAGCTCTTCCAGCCGTTCGGTGGCAGTAAATACCTGGATAAAAGCCGGAATCTGACGGCTGAGTTCCACCATGGGACGCTGCACCTGGGCAACCAGCTGCAGAAAGGCGGTCATCATACCGAAGGTGACCGAACCGTCGTACAGGCCGAATATCCCCCATAAGAAGGCGGTTGCATATCCGGCGGCAAAGCCTGTCTGTACCATGATCCGTGAGAAAATGGAGAAGTCCGTACGCCGCATCACCTTTCTTTGCAGATCAGCCTGTAAGCCAGCCAGAGCCTGTTCGGCCTGTTCCGTATACTCCAGTGTGCGGATCAGGATGCGATGCTGTATCTGTTCCTGCAGGTGACTTTGTACCTGACTGTCCGTGGTACGGATTTCCCGTGAAAGCCGTCTCATCCTGCGTACATACGTTTTGCTGAAGAGCAAGGCGACCGGCGTGATGAACAACAGCAGTCCCGTCAACTGCGGATCCAGCCGGTAGAGAAAATACAAAGCCCCTGCCAGTTGTACCCCTGTGGCAAAGAGCGACGGAATGTTCCGGCACAAAGCAGCCGTAATGACTGGTACATCCTCTACCAGACGGTTGAGCATATCTCCCGAATGGAGTTTTTCCCTTCCCATCCAGCGGCTTTCCAGAATACGTCCGAAGAGCTGGTGGCGCAGCCGGTTCCGGAAGCGGATCTCTATCCGGCTTCCCTGACGTGTGCTGATCACTGACAGCAGCAACTGGGCGATGATACATCCGATCAGACAGGCGATGCCTGTATACAGACTGGCTTCCGTATGGCGGGTGACAATGTCAATCAGATACTTGCATACCCAGACGAAGCAAAGTGACACACTCACCTGCAGGATACCGGTCAGTCCGTTGAGTACAGCAGGCAGACGGAATCCTTTGGAAGTTTTCCACAACCAGCTCAGACATTCCCTGAGCCGCATTTCCTTATCCCTGTCTCTATACATGCAACCTCCTTTCTATCCGGCAGATGGCCAGCAAGTATCGCCGCAGCGGTCGCAGCCACATCCATAACCAGGCTTTACACTGTTCTGTTACGGATGTACAGCGGATGTAACGTCCGTTGCGGATAATTTCTATGACGGTTCCGCAGATCTGGTCCCGGTTACACAGTTCGGTAGCCTGGAGGTTGCCGTCGCCCATCAGGGTCATTTCATTATCCCGGATGGCAATGATCCGGTGAAGGATATATCCCCTGTCCGGAATCCGGGCCAGCACGATATCCCCTCTGTGAACCGTTTTTTTCTTTTGCAGGATGATGCTGTCCCTGTCGCCTGTGATAAAAGGAAGCATGCTGTTTCCCCTGGCCCGCAGTTTTACCCGGTGTCCTGTCTGGAGCAGGCTGGTCACTTCGGAAAGCATACTTTCATTAGGAAGTGTGATTTTCAACTCCAAATTTGGTTGGTCTGTCATGTACTGTCTGAAAACAAACATGGATTCCATACCGCCGGACAGTCCGTAAAGACTGTCCGCGGCAGGAATCCATGAACCTAATTTAATTAAAAATCTGAATTATTCTCCACGGGTGATAACGGCACGGCTCAGACGAGGATCATCGTAGAACATGTTATCCACTCCACCCTTGTAGTCCATGCGAAGCTGTGAAGCCGAAACGCCGAACTCTTTGGTCAGGCAGTCGAATACAGCCTGTGCACGTTCCTTGCTCAGCTGTTCGTTTCTCTTCTTGCTGCCGGTACCGGCATCTGAGTAACCGGTGATGGTATATACCGTATTCGAGTCGGATGACTTGATTACTTCAGCCAGCATACCCAGGTTTACACGTGCTTCGTTTGACAGTTCACTCTGTCCCATGGCGAAGACAATCAGGCTTCCGGAAGCAACCTTCTTGACAGCCACTTCAGCTGCTTTCTGGTTACCTTCAGCAATGGCCTTCTGCAGACGCTCGTTTTCTTCAGTCAGTTTGTTCAACTGAGCCCGCATGTCATTGATGGCAGCATTGTCATAACGGGTAATCGTCTTGCTGCGATCCCATCCGCGGCGTTTGAACTTGTAAGTCAGACCGACCGTTGCTCCCAGCAGACCGTCAAACTTGGACTGTCCGATTTCCCCGTCAATGGCGTCATCCACCATGGAAGCCCGCAAGTCAATGTTTGCATCCAGTGCATCACACAGGCGGAAGGAGTTCAACCAACCTGCACTCAGCGTGATGTTTCCGGCTGTCGGTGCTTCCCAGGTACGCATGTAACCCACACCTGCATAGAAACTGCTGTTCCAGATACGTTTTTCCTTGTATCCGCAGAATAGGTTGGACAGGTTGAACATCACATCAGCCCGTACGTTGTAGTACTTGAACTTGGAGTAATACATACCCTCTCCCCAGTCAGGCACCTGTTCTCCGGTGGAGTGAGCTGCTCCCCAGCGGGTAGCTCCCCGGAGAGAAAGACCATTGTACATCAGTCGCATTCCGACGCCCGGAGTAAACCATTTGCCGACAGCAATGTCCAGAGAGGGCGAAATACGTTTGCCGAATCCGACCTGTTTGTCATGGTCTCCGAACATCACCTGCGGTCCTGCGCCCACCGTGATGAACCAGTTGTCCCAGAAGTGGTTGGTTTCCACTTTATATTTGTCATCGGTGTATTCCACTTTTTCCGTGATATCACCGTTTTGTGTTGTCTGCTCCGACTGAGCCAGAGCAGGACTTGCAGCCGCTAAGGTAAGGGCTGCAAAGATTGATTTTTTCATCATAACATTATGTTTTGATTAATGTACTTTTATTTATTTCGCATCTGTTACGAAAGATCCGCTTGTGATGCTGGAATTCATCCATTCCAGACGCTCGGTATAAGCCTGTTTCATCGTTGCTATTGCTTCGTCAAAACTCATATCTTCATCGCCGTTGAAAGCTGAGCCTACAGAATTTTTCAAACCAACAAGAGGCCACATGGCATAATTGAACTGCTCTGATACCTTGTTTAAGGCGGCAAATTCATCTATTTTGGCAACTACACTCAGCAATTTCGGATAGATGACGCCCCAGCGTTCCTGTACCTTAGCACGGAAATTTGTATCCTTGAAAAGGAGAGGGTACCACATATAGGGCTGGTCGTTTACATAATCATAATCACCCCATATTCCTGGTATTCCATGGTATTCAGCCAATTTTGATGCGCCATAAAGCCATTCATTATTTTTACGACATGAGTAAGTACCGCCATACTTATTGTTCATGGCCTGCACTTTATCGTAATTGATAAATGTCTGCCAGTCAAAATCCCAAACAGGACCTGCAGTCAGCTTACCGTCACCATCAATGAGCATATACACACTCTTCGGGTGTTTGTATTCGTCGTTGAATGTAAGTTCCTGAATAAAGAAGTAGTCGATTACCGAGTTGATATCCAAATCACTATAAGCAGCCTCATAGTTTCTGGCCTCCAGATTGGATTCTACAGCTTCTACTCTGGCCTTCACCTGATTGTAAATATCAGAACTATATTTACTAACCTCATCCTTGAACATACACGGCAATCCACGACCGGTACGGAACTTGTCCACCTCATCATAATTGTCGTCAAATTCAAGCAGATAACCGCAGTCGGCCATCGTTGGATTTGTATTGCCATCTCCTATGATGTCTTCAATACAATCTTTAATATCTACACGGTCGCCGTCAATCTTTATCTGCTCGCACAGATAATAGTTTCCGACATGACGTCCGTCCATCACAACTTCTACACTATATCCGTGAGGATTCCATCCAAGTCCATCGGCATATGCATTTTCAGTTTGATGAGCTACTTCAAAAGCTACAGCATTGCGCAACATAGTACGATCCATCCAGTTAGCCAAAAGTACCCAGCGCTTATGTTTCGGCATACCTAAAACAGATGCCTTACTTACCAATTTGATAGCAAAAGGCTTCTTCGGGAAGTTCTGTGTAGAATTTCCGCGCAAACGGATTCCACAAAGAGCATCGGTTACATCGGCTGTACCGTCAGCTTTATAAACAGTAAACTTATCGTTTTCAACCCATTCAGAATCTTTAGAGCGTACATTGATACCAGCTTCAGCCCAACTTTCAGTTCCGCCACCACTCTGTGTCAGCACTACTACCGGCAGACCGGAATTGGTCACTGTCACTGTATAGTCACGGCTTTCTGTTCCATTGGAATTGGAAACAGTATAAGTTACCGATTTGCTGAAATTCTGCTCGCTTTCGCCACTAACCTGCGATGTACCTCCTACCGTAACGACCATTCCTTCAGGAACTTCAAATGTAGGCCTCAGATTGAAGTCATACAGATAAGGAATACAACCCGTTATCGTCTCACCGTCAATAGTCAACACCTCAGTAACATTATCTACAGGCCTTGTAGCACTACCATTGAATACCAGTTTCTTGTCCAGAATCTTGCCTGCATTATTCTTTGCTTCGAAAGAGAACGATGTAAAGACCGGACGGTTAGTTACCTCCATGTCGTTCTTATAGTTCTCCAGCAAAAGCGGGAACGTATAACAGGTGTTCGCAGCAAAATCCACCAGCGCCGTGCGGGTAAATTCAGCCTTGAACTTCTGTGTAAGGATGGTAATCTTTATCTCATCATTCAGATGGATATCCGGCGCACAGGTAATATAGCCGGTGTAAGACTTACCGTTTGCAAGTGCCGGCATATCGCTCCACACCATAATCAGTTCATTGGCGCCGGTAGCATCACCGGTCCATGTAACGGCCTTTGATTCGGCATTGAAAGTGAATTCGCCTCCCAACCGACGTCCTTCGGGTAAAGTCAGGATAATCTTCTCCAGCTTATCGCCTTCCAGAGCCGTTCCCGTAGCATCGATATCAAATTTCAACAAAGAGAACAGATGCTTGAACTCAAACTCATACCGGCCCTCGTAAGTTTTGAAAGTAGGTGTACCCACCTTATAATCACCCTCCAGCTTGCCGGTGGTCATGTCGAAAGTCTGCTCCAACTTCAGGTTGCCTTTCAGGGCAGTTACTTCAGAAGTAGCATTATCGGCTCCATACGGATAATAAGCATACGTAGGATATTCACCGCTTGCCAGCGTTCCATTAAATTCAGCTTCAGCCACATTACCGGTATTAGCAGCTTCAAACAGGGCATTTTTTGTACCCTTATCACCATACACACCTATCTGATCCTTGGGAGACCACAGTATTCCGGAAGCATCACCCGATGAAGAATTATCCACACAGGTACGCGTCTGTATTCCGTCATCCATGCGGGCTAGAATGGTCACATTACCATCCGGTCCGTTTTGCACCAAGGATTCATCTTGACAGGCTGCTAATCCAAGAAGACTGCACAATAAAATTGAATATTTCTTTATGCTGTTTTTCATTTATTAGTATTTATTACATCTATCTTTAGGAAACAGTTCATGGGCGTTTACCCATGAACTGTTTCAAATTAATTGTCCCAACCTATCGCATTACCGCCATTAGTGTAAGTGGCATTGTAGCTTTTAGTGCCTTCTCCATCTGTAGAAGAAGTTTTCTTACGCAAAGCGAACTTGAAGTTATTGTCGATAATAGTCTGTAAAATCAAATCCGACTGGAACTTCTTCCCAGTCTCACCTCTATTGGCAAAATTCATAAAGATAAGACCCATGCCGGCATTTTCCTCACGTTGCAGTAATTCATTCAAGCATAACTGGTTAAGTTCAGCCGCCGTATATTCTATACCATTAGAATATTGAATGCCATCACTATAATTACCACTATTGTGAGACGTTGTTCCAGAACTGATATCTGTTTTATTTCCGCCAATATCATTCATTAACCATGTATCATGATTCCCTTTTTTATACAAATCAATTCCCATACTGAACTGTTTAGTAATAGCATCCACCTTTGACTGATAAGTAGCTTCAGCGTTGCTACCTGAAGTACTTGTGGTGGTCACTTCCTGGTAATACCATCTGAGTTTTGAATTACCGGCGCTGTTTCCATCATAAGCCTGATAATTCTGCCAATACAGAGGCATACCGCCATACAAATCCTGATAGTTGGCACCTGAAGAAGTTGTAGGTCCATAAGGATCTTCCCATAAAGAATATAAAATAGGAGCTGTAGCTCCTGTTGTCACCATAGCATCTGAATTCACATTCGCTTTGACAATAATGTGGCCTTTCACATCATCAATGGTTGTTTCAGGAGTCACTTCCGAGTTATAAATACGATAAGTGGCTTCCTCTTTTGCCATGTCTTGAACTTCTTGCTGAATTTGTTGTATCCATAATTCCTGCTTATTATTTTCTCTATCAGCATCAGTCCAACCAGTAGTAAAGTCATCACCATTATAAGTAAGCTGAACAACAGCAAACTCCAATGAGTTTGTCCCCATCGCATCAGTAGCTTCTGCATTCTTAAGATAGCTTGCTATATTTTGCATAGCCTGCTTCAATGTAATACTAGCCCCCTCAACGTCAAGCCAATAATTGTAATGACCATCAAACCAGCCTTCACTTACCCATTCTCTTTTTACCGTCGTCTGCAAAATAAATGAGCGAACGCCATCTTTATATTGCTGTTCTGTTCCTGTAGGCTGGTATGTATTTGTATTAGTAAACTTACTTCCCGGAATAGAAAGCTCTGTCAGATAAATATCCGGATCAAGTGAACTCATCCAATAATTGACGTTATATTCTGTTGGTAATGCTGGCAAAACCACACGGCTCACCTTATGAGGCTGAATTTTAAACGAGTTATCAGCCGTTTTCAGGGTTTTGTGCACCGTACCACCACTTGTTGCTACCGTAATTTTAATATTACTGCCATCTATCTCATTTTCGTTAGGAATCAGAAACGCACGGACAACAAGTTTCTTACCTGCCGCCAACTTCACATATTCAAGTCTTCCTTGGTCGTTTGTCCATGAACAAGGAACTGAAAGATTATCTGTCACCATTCCACTCATGTTAGTATTACATACAACTGTACTCTCATAAGATTCTTCAGTATCACTTCCCGCATAAACTTGAGCTGTAAAATCACCGACAATTGCAGTCCCGTCCAATGCTTCCACATTAATATTTGTCAATGTAACAGGCTCACTAATATTATTGGGAGTTGAAACTTCAATCTCCAGAATCGTAGAAAGTGGCTTAAACTGTAAATCGATATTCGTTCCAACAGGTGTATTACTTTTCTTCTGTCCACGGTATGCATACATGATTGCAAACTCCGGATTGCTTACAGCCTTATAGTTACCCTCTGCATCTTGCTCAAAACGTAAAGGCTGCTGCTCCACCGGAAGAGTTAAATCAAAAAGTCCGGTAGTCTCTGTACCCTTTACAAATTTAACTGGATAAAATCCATAAAATTTATGAAGGTCTTCACTCCCCCACTGCAAACCAGCATCACCTATTTTAGTCACAGATTCTGCAGTAGAAGATGTAGTAGTAGATACTCCAATAGTATAATATACCAACTTACTAGCCGGCATAGATGCTTGTGGGCAATAAATAGCTATTTCATCACCATTTTCCCAATATACAGGAAAGGCATCTAACTTTTGGTCATTATTTGTATCTATAGGTGATCCGTAAGCAGTACGACTCTCTACCCCATTTTGTGGTAATGACATTCCAAAACTAATTTCATCTCCGGTTTGTACAGGATTATCTATAGTACTGACAACAGTATCATCCTGGCACCCGGCAACAGCAACCATAAGCGTTAAAGCTGCTAAAGAATAAAATACTTTTTTCATAATTATCTAACATTAATCAAAGTGTTACATTAATCCCATTCATCTTCAGTAAAATCGTAAGTTTCACCAAATTCATGATTTTGAATGGTTACTCCTTCATCATGTTGATCTGCAGGGTCAAACACCGAAGCCTTCATAAAGCCTTGTTCCAACTCCACTTCCGCATGTTGGGTTTGTGGAGCTTCATACTTTTTTTGAGTTTTCATACTATTGTTTTCTTTTTTAGTTTTTAGTTAATACTCTTACTTCTTTTTTCTAAGTTTACATGAAACTGTTTTGTCTTTTCTGTCTTTTCTCTTTCTAGTTTTACCTCCGTTTTTAGTTGTTATTTTGAATGATTTTTATATCCGTATTTATAGCCATAGCCGTAACCATAACCATAACCATATCCGTAGCCATATCCATATCCGTGACGTTCCGGATCTGCACCGTTCAGTACCAGGGCCATGTTCTTCAGTTTCTTTTCCTGATAGAGTTGCTCGATGTCAGGCAGCTGACGACGGTCCAGTTTGCCTGCACGCACCACAAAGATGGTCAGGTCGGCAATACGGTTGGCAATGGTGGCATCGGCAATGATGCCTACCGGTACATTATCGGCGATGATGTAATCGTAGCGGGTACGAAGTTCCCGGATCAGCTCGTCCAGACGTTCATCCATCAGCAGTTCGGCCGGATTGGGAGCGACGGTTCCTGAGGCGATCAGGTCGAAGTCTTCCTGGCGCTGGATGATGTCGTCTACTCGGATGGTGGAATCGGACAAATAGTTGGTAATACCCACATGGTGATGTCCATAGTGGCGGCTCAGGGTTCCCTTGCGGATGTCCAGGTCGATCATGATCACGCGCTTTTTGGTGTAAGCCAGACTCATGGAAAGATTGCGGGCTATGAAGGTCTTTCCGGCACCTACATTGAATGAGGTGAAGGTGATGACCTGCACAGGGTTGTCTTTCCGGGAGAGGAAGGCCATATTGGTACGCAGGATGCGGAAAGCTTCCGACACGATGTCGTCACCCTGTTCCCGGACAGTGGGTGCATTCTTGTCGTGATGTTTCTGGATGGACTTGTCGAGTGGTATTTCACCCAGGTAGGGTACACTGACTGCTTTCTCCAGATCCTTGCGGCTGTGAACGCGGGTATCCATGAACAGAATGAGGAGGAAGGCGGCTCCCGGCAGGGCGATACCGATAAGGACACCGAGCAGAAGAATGCGGTTCCGGTTCGGGGAAATCGGGAAACTGGTACTTTCTGCACTGTCAATAACCCGGGCATTGTTGTCGGCCATGGCTTGTGACAGGGCATTCTCTTCGCGGCGGTTAAGCAGGAAGAGGTAAAGAGCTTCCTTGATCTTTTGCTGGCGCTCGATGGAAAGCATCTGGCGTTCCTTGGTCGGAATGGCAGCCACCCGGCTCTGGGCACGCTGTTCGCGGCTTTGTGCGTCGTTGCGCTTCACGTTGATGCTGACAATCATATTGTCGACGGCACGGATGATGCTTTGCTTCATGGCGTGCAGTGTGTTGTTCAGTTCTTCCACTACGGGGTTCTTGTCGCTGCTGTCGCTGATCAGCCGGTCGCGTTTCAGCTTGGTGGCATTGTAGGCCGTGATCTGGGTCTCAATGTTCATGTCGCTGATGCCTGTATTGGCCGGGATCAGGTCAGTTTCTTTCTTGGGGTCGGTGAGATATTCCTTGATATACCTGGCCAGGCGCAACTGGGTTTCCAGTTCCAGAGCGTCAGCATTGTATTTCTGCGATTCACTCATGTACATGCTGGCCGAGGAAGCAATGTCTACCACCTGATTGTCGCGCTTGAAGGATTCCAGGTCTGATTCAACATCGCCCAGTTCCTGACTGATAATGATCAGACGGTCATTGATGAAGTTGGCGGTGTTGATGGCTACCTGATTCTTATCCTTAATGGCTTCTTCGTTGTAGACGTTGATCAGGGTATTGAGGATGTCTTCGGCCCGTTTGGGGGAGTTGTCTTTCAGCGAGAGCGTGAGGATAGACGATTCGTCTTCTTCCTGACGGATGCCCAGATTTCCCTGATAGCGGGCAGCTACACCGTCAAGAGGCTGTTTCCGTACCTTGATGGGAACATTGGTCCAGGCCTTGCTGAAGAAGTTGGTTGGGGTAATCACCAGGTTTCCGCTGCGAAGTGACAGGGTGTCGTTCAGCCGGACCTGGTATTCGGACTTTTCCTCTTCCCGGATAAAATCAGACAACAGTACAGTGGTACTGTCCTGTATGGTTACGGTAAAGCCAAGGTATTGTTCCGGAAGCGCATCGGGGAAGCTGACATTTACCGGTGACTGTGTATACAGTTCGTCGTAGTGAAGACCGCTTTTCTTCTGGTAACTGATGTCGGCATGAACACGCTGTACCACTTCCCGCATCAGTTTCTTGGAACGGAACTGCAGGATTTCGTTAGCCACGTTCACTTTGTTGATGAAATTGTCGTAACGGTCCAGTCCGGCGGTAGAAGTCTTGTTCGAAGGATCTTTGATGATCACGGTTGTTTTTCCGAAATAAACTTTGGGTGAACTGGCGTATTGATACCAGGCGATGCCGCCGCATATCAGTACGGAAAAAAGAAACCACTTCCATTTGGAAGTCAGGTACATGAGCAGGTCCAGTACGTTGAGGCTCTGCTCATTCTTGTTTACAGAGGATGGATTTGTCTGCATGTCGTTTGAAAGTCTGGTTATTGTTATTTAAGAGCCCACATCAGCGAGCAGACGGTTGTTACAAGAGAGAGCAGGACGGTTACGACCTGGAAGCCGCGGTCTTCGTTGTCTTTCTTGCGATACTTCGGTTCTACATAGACGATGTCATTTTGCTGCAGGTAGAAGCAGGGAGAGTCGAAGATATCCTTGCTGCGCAGGTCATGAACGAACATCTGGCGTTCGTTGCCTTTTTCACGGATCACGGTCACGCGGTTGATCCGGGCTTTGGCAGTCAGGTCTCCGGCATTGGCAATCGCTTCCAGCAGCGTGATGCGGTCACCGTCGCAGGTAAAGGTTCCGTTGTGTCCTACGGCTCCCAGTACGGTGTATTTGAAGTTCAGGACATCAATGGTGACAAGGGGATCCTTGATGTAGTTGCTTGCCTTGATCTGATTCTCAATCAGCGATTTTACCTGGCTGACAGACATTCCGTCTACATGAAGTTTTCCGAGAATCGGGAAGTCGATGTTGCCTTCCACATCGACAAAATAACCTTTTTCCTTGCTCCCTGAGGCGTCGGATGCCGAGACATTGCCGTTGCGGTCTATCTGGAAATTTCCTCCCTGAATATTGAACGGGATGGCAAGTTCCGGATTCTTACAGCTTACCGTGATGCCCAGGCGGTCACCGCTTTGCACGACTACTTCATGGTTCGGATCAAAAGGATATTTTTCACCCATCTGCATGTCAGACAGGTAGACGAAATCCTTGCGTGACGCACACGACGAGAACAGCAAGGCAATCATCAGGCTTAAAAAAACGAATGTTTTGTTCATGAGTTATGTTTAATAAGATTGATTAATTCGGTTGATTTCATGGTGGCATAATTGAGCAGCCTCACGGTCAGGCCGACATTCCAGCATGCCTACCGGAACGCGGGTTGCGATTTGTATCAGGATGTCACACAGCTGCCCGTAAAGGTGTGAATCCTGCCGGATAGCCGAGCACCCGGGAAGCAGGTCGATAAAGGCTTCCGTATCCTGATGGCTGTGGAATCGGTTGGCCGGTGCCTGTTTCAGACGCACGATTCCACCCACGGGAAAATGCCGGTTTTTATAACACGGGGTTTTCCCGCTCCACGGAGTGCCGTAAACCAGCACCTGACCGTCTTGAAGGCGGAGGGTGGGGTTATCGTCGTTCAGCAGTTCGCAATTGGGTAAGACGGAAGCCCACAGGGCTGCATGTGTACTTTTCCCGGTACCGCTTTTTCCCAGGAAGAGGTAGCCCATCCCGTCTGTATATACAGCAGAAGCATGGATGGAAACGGCTTCCCGGTTGAGAATGGCCTGTGAAAAGATAATGCGCAGCATGGAGCTGAGTATATGTCCTGCATAGGGATCCGTCCAAAGTATTGTCGCCGTAGCCTGAGTAAATTCTCTGTCGGTCTGAAGGATATGCTGGGGACCTTCCGGCCAGGGGCTGATGCTAACCTGATATCCTCCGGAAAAGGCATACAGACTGGTATAACCAATATCATTAAGGGTCCGGTCCAGGAGGGTGGATGCAGTTTCTATTTCCGGTCCGGCTTCGGATAAGACTGTCAGTTGGAAAATGGATTCTTCCTGCGGTTTCTTTTCGCACAGAAAGGGACGGAACGAGGGCAGCAGCCTGTCAGCATCCTGTCCGTCCGGGAGCGAAAGACTGAAAAAGAATCCGGCTACACAATATTGAGATTCTGTCATGATTTGAATTGTCCGGTTAAAAGGTTCGTAAAAGTCCAAAATGCTTCCTGCGGTGCGTAGCGGCAGGAGAAACGGATATTGCCAAGGAAAGACCGGAAAGTATGAAACTTGCTGCTCCATTTGTTTTCGGCTGTATTCCTGCGTTGTGCGTGGTATAAACCGAAGTTTCCTCCCCGCAGAATAATTTCCAGCAGCGGTTCCGGAGAAACAGTCTTTTCCGGATAGGGGAGACTGGAAGCAGGCAGACCCAGTTGTTTCACCAGAAAGGCATGAAGCAGACTGTTCCACCGGATGATTCCTGCTTTACGGCAGAGGTCATACAGGGCCTTGCCGTCAGTTTCCGTTTGCAGGCAGTGATAGGCACGTGCCAGGTCGCATAGCTGACGCAAACCGATTCCCCATCCGAAAGCATGCTTCATGATGTGCGTATTGAGCAGAACCAGATTCAGCAAAGGAGAGGGAATGGTTATCTCGGTTGGGTTTCCCGGTAGTCTGAAGCTTGTCAGATTGGCGGGATCCTGTTCCTGTTTATACAAGTATTTTCGAATGAACGGACTGTGCAGGTCGGTCAGACGCGTATGATGTTCTACGTTGACTCCTTTCCAATAATAGCAGAGACTGTCATCGGCTTTGGGAGAAACACGGCATCCCGTCTGGCTGACCAGTGAAGCAGCCTGACGGCTTTCTTCCTTGTCGGAAAAATAAAAGTCAATATCACCGCATTCCCGCAGTAGCGGTTTTTCGTAAAAACGGGCGATTCCTTGTCCTTTCTGCAGAACGGGGTGCAGGCCGTTGGTGTGAAACAGTTCGTAAAGTTCGGTCAGTACCCGGTTCATCCGGATATTGGCTCTTTCGATCCGGTCAATGGTTGCCACCCAATGAAGCAGTTGCTGTTCGGGTGGAAGCAGTTCGTCCGGAAGCTGGCACAATCCCTGATAGACGAGGCCGGTGACTGTCTGACGCTGTGCCAGATTGAAAATCCTTTCCCAGCTTTCTGATGATCTGGGAAACAGGGAAAGATTTTCAGGAACTTTCTCCCAAAGTCCGGCACGCACCAGTATGAACAGGACCTCGGTGTCTTCTAATCGATCAGTCCGTACGCTTTCCATTGAGCCAATTGTTTTTTTACATCTTGAAGTGCTGTTTCACGGTCGACTTCATATATTTCGCACAGCCAGTCAGCCAGTTCTTCCGGAACAGTTGTTCCTTGAATCATCTGCTGCCATAATCCGGCAGCTGTTTCGTTCAGTGTGAAAACATCGGACAAGTCAACATTCTCCTGACGGGTGTTTACGATCATGTATTGACGTCCGATTTTGCGAAGTCGCAGGTTGGATTTAGGTTTCATCTTTGTCTGGTTTTTGTTAGTAGGTTCCCTTTCGGGACAGGTTCAAAACTTTTTTCCGGAGAGGATGGACAGAACGGTCAGAAAAATGATCTTCGTATCCAGCCATAAGGTATGATGGGCCAGGTAGTCAAGATCCATTCTTAGCCGTCGTAACATCTTTTCCATGTTGTCGGTATATCCGTTGTAGAGGGTTGCAGGCGAAAACAGTCCCGGACGCAATTGATAAAGCAATTCGTAATCAGGATTGATCGCCTTGATCTGTTCTACAAAATATTTCCGTTCCGGACGGGGACCGACAAAACTCATATCCCCTTTGAGGACATTCCAGAGTTGGGGCAGTTCGTCCAGATGGTGTTCACGCAGGAAACGTCCGACCCGTGTCAGGCGTTTGTCTCCCTGGCAGCAGAGAGCTGGTTTTCCGTCAGCTTCAGCCGATTCTTTCATCGAACGGAATTTATAGAGGATGAAGGGTTTACCCTGATATCCAATCCGTTCCTGGCTGAAAATAACCTTACCGCCGTTTTCTATTTTTATGACCAGATAAATGAGAAGGAAAAGCGGTGAAAAAACAATCATTCCTGTAATACTTCCCAAAATATCCAGTCCCCGTTTGATGCGGTTGATGGCTGGCGACATCATATCCCGGCATTTTTTGTTGTCTTTGATCATTTCGGCTTCTGACATAGACATGATTTTTAGTTTGGTATTATTCATAGGCTTTCATAGATTTTGAGACATTGATCAATCATTTTTTTCTGAGTAAATAGATTTTGAAAACGTTTTCCGGCATTCTCTGCATATTTCCGATAAGTGTTTTCATCGTGAGTCAGAGTCTGAATCGCTTCTGCCAGTTCGCGGGCATTTTCAGGAGCTACGTTCAGGCCGGACTCTCCATGTGCATTGACCCAGGAAACCCCAGACTGAGGAATGCGGGTGGCTATCAAAGGTTTGCTGCATGACATGGCTTCAATTTGTACGATGCCGAACGCTTCGGTCTTCTGGATACTGCTCAGGCAAAAAACTTTGCAGGCACCATAATAAGCCGGAAGGTCTTCGTCGCTGATCCGTCCCAAAAGTTTTACTTTGTCCTGTACTCCCAGAGTTGCTATTTCGTTTTCCAGTTCATCTTTCAGTTCACCGGTTCCTCCGATCAGTATCACATACCTGTCGTCCAGATAGCGGGCTGCTTCTATCAGATACCGGTATCCTTTGTAGGTGACGAGTCTTCCCAGTGAGAAAACAATGTTTTTCCCCTGATAACGCTGAAGAATGCTTTCTACGGCTTCAGGTGAAGGTTTCATGGCTTCTACACCAATAGGCAGGCAGACCGTTTTCTCCTGTACCTCTTTCAGATACGGTGATTCCTGGAGATATACCGGTGTTGTTCCTACAATCTTGTCTGCTCTTTTCAGCAACCAGTTCTGTAACGGCTTGTAAAATCGGAGCAGCATTTTCTGTTTCTGGATGTCGCTGTGCCAGTGAAGGACAACTTTCCCCTTGTAACCCGAGCAATATAACGCCAGACAGGCCATGGGGTCTGGATGGTGTACATGGATTACCGAATAGTTCCGGCTTATTTTTCTTAAGGTCAGAATCATAGCCGGTGAGATCATTGTTGCGGCGATTTTAGCCCATGAAGGACTTCCAATCAGTCTGGCATGTTCGTTGAGGGGGATAATCTGGCTATCCCCTTTGTCCAGTGCACACAACATATCACAATCAACCTTCCGCGCGGATAGACCGAGCATCAGGTCGTACATTACTTTTTCTACACCGCCTCTGATCGGGTAGAATTTTCCCAATTGCAAGATTTTCAGATCTTCTTGTTTCATAGCTTGAGGATCATTTGCCTGGAATACTTACTGTTTATACGTCGTCTTCTGTTCCTGTATCAGTTTCTTGTGCAGAATGATGGCATCCGGATAATTTCTGCGGATATATCCGCCAATGCTGTTATATACCAGTCCGAGACGAGTTGCGATGGATTTCAAATCTTCCGTCGTTGTCTGATACAGTTCTATTGCTTTCTTGTATTTCTTTTCACTTCGGCACATCGTACGTTTTCCCTGTTCATTCTGTCCCATTCCTACGATACTGATCAGTTCCGGTTCGTATTTATGCAGGTATTGGCGGAAACTTTCCGGTTGCAGGTTGAACTCATTGGCTACCTGAGCAATGGAACGTGGATTCTGTTTGATGCTGTTAATTGCATCCTGATATTTGAGTGAGGTACGTTTGGTACGGTTTCTGGCTTTTCTCAAGTCTTTCGGACTTTGGCTTTCATCGGTTATTCCCAGATGATCCAGTACCAGATTTTTGTGCCATTTATGCAGATAAAACCGGAATCCTTCCGTAGTTACTCCTGTCTGATCTGCAATTTCTTTCAGAGTCAGTACTGTATTTTTGTACAGGGTAAGTGCTTCTGCGTATTTATTGATTGTTTGGGCGGAAGGTTCATATTTCCGTCCGTTTCCCAGGAGTCCTCCTCTTTTTTTATACTTTTCTTCTTTCGCCCGTTTACGCATGGCTCTTTTTTGCTGAAGCACGTCTTTGTGATAAAAACGTAAATGTTGCATCAGGCCACTTTCGGAGACTTTGAATTTATCGGCAATTTCCGGTATCGTCATTTCCGTTGTACGGTAAAGTTCAACCGCATCCGTGTATTGCTGGACGCAGGAAGGGCGTGCCCCCCGGGGAATATTGTCATTGATACCCAGCCGTTCACGTATCTTTTGTCGCCGGGAAAGAATTTCCTCATAATGTATTCTCATGAAATTGGCCAGTGCAGTACCATTCAGGCCGAATTTGCGGGCCACCTGTGAAATATTCAAGTCGATGTATTTCATCATGTCGCAAGCCTCTACTGCTGCTTTGTATCTTTCGTGAGACACACGGTTTTGTTTCCCGGTTGAATAGATTTTAATCGACTGCAAGTCTTCACTTTCCACTGGTATCTGATGCCGTTGCAGAACCAGTTCCCGCCAGTAACGGCGTAAGTAATTTCCCAAAGCACCGGGAGTAACTCCACAACGTAGGGCTATAATTCTTGTTGACAATGTGGTGTCAGCATACAATGTTACAGCCTTTTCGTATTTACAGTGAAGCGCATGCCGTTTTTTCAGCAATGCTCTTTCCTTGGCCGGGAGTTTTTCAATCTCGTCCAAATTCAGTTTGTTTTCCATGGTTTAAATATTGGCTGACGGATTCCTTTCTGTCAGCTTGTCGTATAAGTCCAGATAATCCTGATAGCGGTCTTCTTTCCGGAAGTTTTCCAAAGCATATGTTCTGCAAGGCTGCTGATAGTAAGCCTTTCCCCGTTGACTGATCAGGCGGGCTGCCTCCAGCATTTCTTTCACGTTTCCCTGAGGCACGATGAAACCAGTCTGATCCGTGATGGCTTCAATACTTCCACCTGTGCGATATGTTACGACCGGTGTGCCACAGGCAATTGCTTCCAGATTGACGGTCGGGTAATTGTCCTGCCACGTCGGGTTGATGAATGCATCAGCTGCAGCATATAGTTCTGCCAGCTGGTGAATATTTTCCGTACGTGGAATGCCCAGCATGTTTTTTTTAAGTTTTTTCTGTTGTTCCGGCCGGACTCCTACTAAAACAAGCATTTCATCAGGATGTAAAAGGTCGGTCATTTGAATACAATCATCAAATCCTTTTTCCCGGCTCCAGATACTGGCCACACCAAGCAGAATGTGTTTTCCGTTCAATCCATATTTCTGCTTAACCTGTTCCGGATTATAAATATTGAATATATTGGTATTGATTCCGTTATGAATCACATGAAACTGATTGTTTCGGAAGAAAGAATGCTGCATTTCTTCCCGGATCCATTCAGAGACCGGAACAATGGTCAGCTGATCCAGGGGTAGGGAAGTAAAAGCCTGTTTCTTGTCTTCATAATTTTGATGTGACCGGTCAATTAGCCAGCTTGCAGGAAACTCCTTCTTTTGTGGGCAATGTCCACATCCTGTTTGCCATTTATTACATCCGGCATACGAGTAGTAATAACAGTGTCCGGTATACAGCCAGCAGTCGTGAACAGTCCAGATCACCGGGATATTACTTTTTGCCAGGAAATCAAACAAGATCTGATAGTTGAGGAAATAGCCGTGAATATTGTGAATATGAATCACATCCGGTTTCAATTCCTGAATCTGTTTCACAAATAGTCGGGTAGCCTCGTTCGAAGCCAGTCCGTGCCGGTCAAACAGTCGGGTCTCCAAGCCATGCCAGATTGTACTCCATTTATTTCCGACCGGAATCACTTCCGACTGGCATGACTTGATTCCGTCACGTCCTTTGCTGTATGCTATGCAGCTTCTCCATCCGTGTTGCATAGCCAGTTCTCCGATTTCCTGCATAATACGTCCGGTTGACGTATTGACTCTCAGAACCGGATTAATCTGTAAAAGCGTTTTCATTAATGGGTTAAAGCAGTGAACAAGCGCATCCATTTGTCCATAACGGCCTGTTCAGAATAAGTTGCAACGACTTTTCGGGCGTTTTGAGAAAGCATTTTCCGATATTCTGTATCATCCATTACTTCCATCATTGCGTGAGCTAGCTTTTCTATGTCTCCATTGGGAACGAGTAATCCATTCTCTCCCTGTCGGATAATATCTTTCGGACCACATTTAAAATCAAATGAAACGACCGGCAGTCCACAAGCCATCGCTTCGATCATTACCATAGGAAATCCTTCATAATTGGAACTCATCACCAGCATGGAACTCTGGATGTATTCATTCCCGATTTGTTTAGTAGGTTTGTTTATCCGTACAGACTTTTGCAATCCTTTTTCTTCAATCATTTGTTGAAGCATTTCCTGCCATTCTCCCTGACCGAAAATATCCAGGTTCCAGTCTGCAAACTTTTTAGAATGCTGTATCAGCTGCCAGGCTTCAATCAGACGGTCAAATCCTTTCTGATAATCCAGTCTTCCTACGGCAATTACCCTCTTTTCCGTTACGTCTGAATAATGTTCACTTACATGCATTGCAGCATTGGGAATGACTTCCATATTAGGTAATTTTCCCCAGTATTCCCGGTCTTCATTAGTCAGTACAACAAATTTGTCGAATCGGCGGACGATTCGTTCGTCCTGCCGGGTACGCCATTTATCAATCCATCCTAATATTCCTTTTCGGTTGTATTGCAAGCGGAAAAACTTGCAGTAATGTAATTCCAGAACCTTCTTGCTGCCATCCTTGATGGAAGGGATGAAAGATGATTCAGAAGGGTAGAGGGATATGACGATATCTGCTTTTTCTTGTTGAAGTAATGCCGTCAGTTTCTGTTTATGTACCTTTCTTTTACGAAGATATCCGGTGATCTTTTTCCATGCACCTTTTTCATTATCGTCTGAATAGTTTATGCCCAGATCTGTCATTCGTACATTTGGAGGAAACGGATAGAAGGGAGGTCTCTGATGCTGGTCGGTAGTAACAATGGAAACCTCCCAGCCCGGAATCCGGGAAAGATAAGTAACCTTGTTCAGGAGGACGCGCTCCATACCTCCGGGGTTGTATGTGGAGTGGGTGCAATAGATGAGTTTCATAGATTTTAAATGGCTATCTAAATTTGTGGGAGGTGTTCATTCGGAAATTCGTTTTATGACCTTAGCGGGATTTCCACCAGCAATACAATCAGCAGGAATACTTTTGGTTACAACAGAGCCAGCAGCAATAATACTCCGTGCACCGATAGTAACCCCTTTTAGAATAAGGCAATTCATACCGATAAATGCATCATCTTCAATTACCACTGGAGCTGAAACTCCCCAATCGGTAGAAGGGCTTCTACGCAATTTAAAATCCATATTGTGTGCATCAGTATCGATAATAATACAATTTCCACCAATTTTGACATGATTCCCAATAGTAATTTTTTTATGTGCCCAAAGCACCGTACTACTCATTCCCACATTATTGCCAATTGTAATACATGCATCATGAGTAGCGTAAATCATTCCTCTCCGATTTGCACACAGCGCATTCACCCCCCATCCGGATGAAAAATACAGACTATTTCCAATTTTTACTTTGGCTGATGGAAAAAGATGTACATAAAGTTTTCCATGTACTACACAATGACGTCCACATTGCACTCCATACATTTTGAGTCGCATCAGATTATAATAGGAACTGATGCGATTTCTAATTCTTTTGATAAAACGAACTATTTGTCTAACAGCTTTGCTCATTTTCAAGAATATTATCAGTTTGCACACCATCTTCTTTACTCAAAACAAGGAAGATAGCAAAGACCAAAAAGATATCAGTAGACACTTTAAACCATCCGATATAATTTACTAACAATATCATTAAAAACATCATCTTATAGTCTTTAAACCTATGAATACATGTCCAGGAAGACCTCCACATAAATAACACAAATACAAAAGTTCCGACTAATCCAAAGTAAAAGATATAGCGTAAATAACCAATATCTGTTCCCATATAATATCCATGATATGCAGGACCCGTATAATATGGGTCGAAAGAAGATAAAGTCTTATCCATAGGATTTGCTGCATATCCGTCTCCAATCAACCAAGTTACCCAATTATCAGGAAAGACTACCATATTTAATAAGATATCATTCGAATTGGTCTGCCATTTCCCGGTTTCCCATAAACTAAAAAATCCTTCAAATCCAAAACGTATATTTTTATAAAAAGTATCATTGGCAAAATACAAATAGATAAATACAGGTATTACCACACATAAGATACCTCCCAACCAAAGCCAAAGTTTCTGATTCTTTATATTTTGTTTCAAGCTAAAAAGATTTGTAGAATATATCCAATACACCAATGCAAGTCCTACTCCTACCGTAGTGGTACGAGACATCATATTCCCAATGACTGCAATTATCAAAAAAGAAGCAAGGTAAGTCACTACTTGTTTATGTGACAGTTCTTCTACCTTAGATAAGATATAACCAATCATGACAGATACTGCGGAAAAACGTAATCCTGCCACATCCAAAGCTGCTCCAATCCCCGATAAACGTGCCTCTTTCGTATTCCCCATAAACGCTTCTCCTCCCACAAAACTGTCTACCCATGTCTGTAAAGGTGGATATACATCTTTAGTCCACGCAATCAGACACTGAATGACACATACCGCTATTAGTTGATTACAGACCAAACACACATTAACATAACCATAGGCCGTATCGAGCCACCGCACTACAGTATAAGCTCCTCCCATCCATACCCACATGGAAACAAAATAGGTAAGGAACGAAGCATCCGGGGTATTATTAATGGTCATTGTCAACAAACTAATTAATGATATGCCCAAGGCTAACAATGACAATACAAAGAAATCCTTGTTTATACCGGCATCCCTTCTTTGTGCCAAACGTTTTCCCAAAATCAATAACCCAAAACCCGCCAATGCCATTTTAGTATTCACTCCCGGCAAAAAAACTGTTTCAATTGGGAAAAAATAAAAAGAAGTCAGAATAACCGATATAATATGAACCAAATACTTATACATAAGTTTGAGTCAGCAACTTTATAAGTTTATAAATTTTATCTATATATGCGAATCAGCAGTTGGCTTTCTGATTCAAAAATTAAAAATTAACAAATGTAA
>ERZ791608.162-NODE-162-length-41103-cov-3.694455_pt1 | contig 41103 bp, 45 predicted proteins | sample MGYA00510276_ERZ791608 | MGnify/ENA primary metagenome ERZ791608 (study PRJEB30046, sample SAMN00791908) | human gut metagenome | study: EMG produced TPA metagenomics assembly of the A metagenome-wide association study of gut microbiota in type 2...
TGAGAGCTCCGGAGCAACGTGTCTCAAGAAGTGATTTCTCCTGATTAAAGTCGATATCAAACTGAGTGAAGTGTGTAATCTCTCCGCCCTTTGTTGCTCCAAGTGAATAATCCTGAAGATTTACCATGATAGCGATGAGTTTCTTTGTCTTACCATCAGATGTCTTTCTGGTCTTGTTAGCAAACTGCTCAGCTGTCTCGATTGTTCCAACATTTAATGCTGTAGCAAGTTCTGCCTTAGAAGAGTAAATTCTTCTACCAGTAATATCTCTTGCAAGAAGCATTACATTTGCCATATGAGGTGTGCAGTATAAATCTGGAGTACCTGTTCCCTTATAATCTTCTCTTGCATAAAGTAATGTCTGTACCATTGCCTCTGCATATACGAAGTTATCGCCGAAATTAGCTCCGGTATTTGTTCCCTGAAGTTCAGCCTTCATAGCTGTAATGTCAAGGTCCACATGAATTGTATAAAGATCATCATCGAGCCAGATAGGTCTGATATGGTCTTCTGCAATCTTATCGTCAGCCCCCTCTTCACGACCATCACCGATCATAATTGCTCTGGCAAGGTCTTCGTTAAGGTTCATACGATCAATGCTGTACAGATATGCAACATAATCGAAATCTGTAATATCGACAATATCATCTCTGTTAAGAGCACTCTTTGTGTAAACTGTCTGAGGGTCAGTTGTTCTTCTTACAAGGCTGAAATTACCATTCAGCTTCTTCTGCTTTCCTTTCTTATAACCATGAGACTTGAGATCATCGATATATCTAATATCTGCCTGTGTTGTTCTAATTCGTGACATAGGTGATTTATGTACTTTAGAAATAACATTACCGACCCAGCCCTGATCATTTGTGATAAGCTCTGGTGCACCAGGTCTCACATCTGCATACTCTGGGAAGAGTTTAGAAATATCTTCTGAAGATACACCACTGCTTGTTGCATCATGCTGAAGAACATTCTCCTCTGCATACTCCCTTAAAGCGTTCTTAAAAGTTCCAACTGTTCTCATCTTTGCTTTCTTAATAATTGCAACCTGGTCAGCATGAGAAAGTGTGTTATCCTGTGCCTGTGCACCATTCTCAAATACGTTATGTTTCATCGCCATTTTATTATTTCCTCCTTCATTATCATCTGAGTCATCATTGTTTTCTTTGTCTTCCATAATTGTTCCGATAACAGCATACACAGCAGTCTTCTGCTTTTCCGTAAGTGAGTCAAAGACATCTTCTACAGTCTCATCATCCTCAGACTTTTCTTTTTTCTTATCTTTTGAGTCCTTGGTTTTCTCTTCGTCATCTCGTTTGTCGTCAGAGTGCATAAATACTGTTACACCCTCGTCATAACAAGCGATAATCCCGGAACCATCTTCTCCGTGAGCAATTACATCATCAATAAAAGCTCCAGGATTAGCTCCCGCGAGCACAAGACTAACCTCTCTGATTAATCCGTGAATTACATCGGAACCTTTCTGCATCAACTGGTTTGCAAAGATTGAAAGTGACTTTACATCGCCATGCTGTACAAGCTCTTTTGCAGTTCTACCATTATCCGTATCATTAAATTCACAATACGCATATACACCATCTTTACGATTTTCAAGATGTGCTAATCCAAGTACATCATTAACGTCATTGTGATTATGGTTCCATACTAATGGTACGGTCTGTCCATTCTGTGATTTAAAAGCGTCTTTTTTAATTACACGACCATCACTACAAGTAAGGTCGTTTCGTGTGGCATAACCACCAAAATCATACTTCATTTTGAATTTTTCCTCCTATATCTTGATTTTCATCATCAGTCTGATTTGCTGTTCCAGAGTCAGATTGTGATATATTACTATTTCTCAATTCATCCGCCTTAGGGTCATCAGATGGTTTCCATCCAATTACCTGACGCATTTCATTTGATGATGCTACTTCATTTCTCGTAAACTTATCCGTTATCTCAGCAATTTCACTTATTGGTACAAGTTTGAATGGATCTCTAAAGAACTTAATTGATTTGTTCTTTGTACGAGCGGTCTTTGTAAGGAACTTACGTTTCATTTCATCAACAATCGCTGACAAAATCGGTTCTATCGTCCTATTGTAGTAATTAAGCATTGTCTTCTCATCAGCTGTTCCATCTAATATGCTCTGAGTGATACCTAACTGGCTATATAGCATACTCGTCAAATATTCAATCTGCTTCATCAGATTATTCTCAACTGAACGATTTAACTGTGTAACATGCTCCGTTCCATCAATATACGCAATTCCATACTTTGAGCCGGATAACTGTTCTTCTATATCTTTCCTTCGAAGTTCAGCCTGCTTTCTTCTTGCATCTGATTTGATAACATATGGTAGCTGGATAATTAAATCCAATTTTCCAGAACTACTCTGTTCATCAACAGCATCCAAAAGATTCAACTTTCGAACCAATCTCTGCATTGTAGAATTCGGTTCATTAATAACGGCATAAAGCGGATTTTCAATAATTGCTACGCTCCTCTTAGGCATAGTAATTGTCTGTTTTACACCTGTTTGTTCGTTATATACTTCGAGTTTTACATGCTGTGGATACCAGTCAACTACTTTTCCTACTCGCATTGACGTTATATCAAATCCGTTAGATATATCTGGATCAATTGTAGTATCAACCGGCACTATCGCCACAACACCTTCATCCATCATCGACATAACAACATCCTGTATAAATGCCCTTCCCGTCTGGTCCAGATTTGCCTCTAATGATAAGCAATCATTAAGTCCAGATTTTATAACATTTAAAAACCGCCCTTCATCATCCAACTGAACATGCTGAATGTTAATGGCGGCTACATCTAAAGCTATTCGATTGTAAACAGAGGTCACGATAGAACGCTCATTTCCTCTTGTGAGTCTAAATCTGTCTGGTCGATATGCATATCCTCCACCTATACCATACTGATAATTGGCAGTTGGGGCTCGATTCAGAAATGCATTCCAGGCGTGTTTCAGTCTGGAGCCAACTGTTAATTCCATTTTGAATTTTTCCTTTCTTTTTTTGTTTTAGTGATGTGCATAATAAGCTCTGAGTTTAGAATTTTCGGACTTATTTTTAGCATATCAATGCAACGATTTATAACCAAATTTGGAACCAAAGGTGTGATTAACCTCGGTAAAATGGTACCAATTGTAGGTGGGGTCATCGGAGGCACATTTGATTATGCAGGAACAAAAATTATAGCTTCAAAAGCTAAAGATATTTTTTTATATGGAAATATAGATTAGACCTTATTCAAACATATCTCGATTGAGCTTATATGCGACATAGGCATCCATCATAGCTGCCACTGCATCAATTTTATCAACATATCTTTTCTTTAACAATTTACGGTTTCCGTTAGTATCCTCTAAAGTAATACAGTTTCCCATCGTAAATGTCATAAGCTCTTCATCGAACAGAAGCATTCTATCTTCTGATAATTTCTTTAATTCTCCAAGTGGAACTGATTCTGTCTTAGCTCCCTGGATTACTTTTTCTACACCAAATACACCATTTTCCTGTTTCCAACGTTCTACGAAATCTTTTGCGTTATATGGGTCGTACCCAAAACACCTTACATCGTAACCGCTTTCAATAATGTAGTTATCCAAATCTTCATATACTTCCATCATATCCAGGACAGTTCCTTCCATAACAATAAGACTGCCTTCTTTGATGAACTCTTCATACTTCAATCTCATTGCAGGCTGCAATTTCATTAATGTCCTTTGCGTTATGTAATTTCGTGTCTTTACACCAAATGCACCATTCGATAATGGAAACAGAAATGTAAATGCACAGAAATCATCTCCCTGCGATAGGTCTCCACCCAAAGAGCAAGGCAATTGCCAGAAATCTCTTTTTCGATGCGGCAAAGTTTCTTCATATGTGAAGTAATACGTGTAACCTTCCATTGGTAGACCAAATCGTTTTGCCAGTATATCATTTCTTGCAGCTGGAGCTTTCTCTGCTCTTTCAACATCAAGCTGATATGTTTCATAACTGACAGTTTTTCCTAAATTTGGATTAGCTTTCAACCACATATCTGGATTTGAAACTTCTTCAACAGAATCAAGTTTGTACCACCAGATAGAAACATGAGGGTTAATATATTCACCTTTTAGGATGTCCTGCAATTCCATTTTGATTGTATCGCCTGCTCCATTACGGACTGTACCCTCAGAGCTAATAGCAACAATCAAATAATCATCTACCTTTGATGCCCCCTGTTCAATAGCACCAATTACATCTTCTCTGATATCTCCGGATAACCATTCATCAACAGTTGCAACCTTGAGCTGCAATCCCTGTAGCTTGTCTATCCTCATCGGACGAATTTCCAATAACGAACCGGTAAGAAAATTTTCTATTCCTTTCTTGGTCGATGCCAATTTAACTCTATTGGCTTTTGAACCGCTGGTGTTCATTATTGAGCCATCTGTAAGAAATTTATAGAATGGTCCTCTTGAACGCGTAATAGCTGTACGAATAGGTGATAAGACTTCTTCTGCCTGTTTCATTGTTGGTGCAGTTGTAATCTGGTGTGTTGTCGTGATATCGACATTAAGAAAATAGTTCTGTAAACAAGAACCATACATAGATTTTGCGGCACCTCGTGCTACTATGAGGTACTGCTTGTTAATAAGCCTCTTTCTGATATGCTTTTTAACATAATGCCCACCATGACCGTCTTCCGACGGTTCATAGACACTTCTTTCAACGAAATAATACCAACCAAAAATTTGTTCAGACCATACTTTAAATGAGTCAAGAAGATTCAGATCCGAACCATCGGTAAGCGTTAATTCATTTTCGCAGTATAAGATAAATCCTTCAACTGCTTTATCATCGTAATATACTCCAGGATTTGCAATAAGGTCATCAATACGGTTCATCTCCATAGAGATTTCCTTATTTACTGGTATCTCACCTCGAATAACGGCATCACGAAACATGCCGTAATATTTCGGGACGGCTGTGTTTGATAATGCCATATCTTACTCCTTATTTACCTCGCAATTCTTTAATGCTTAATGCGATACCAAGAGCAGAACCTGTTACCACCAGTACATCACCTGCTACTGATAATACATTCGTAACACATTCTCGTCCCTTAGATATCTTCGGCTCTTCAACTTCCGAAAATAATTTTTGGTATTGCTGCTCAAGTAACTCTCTGTTGATTCTGTCTCGCATTTCTTTATCAGACATATTTGATAAATCCATACTTTTTCTTTTAGGTTTCGGTCGCGTTTCGCTTTCCATTGATTTTAGCTGGCGAACCATAGCCGAACTAGTGTCAACGATTTTTTTACTTCGTTCTAAATCTTCCCTAGCCCATCTATTAGGATCCGGATGACTTGTATCAATTCTGTTATCTTTTTTCTTTGCGAGATTATCTCTTATATCTCTGTCATATCGCTTTTTACCACGAGGTGTTAAAGAGCCATCTTTGTTCTGATAACGGCGAACACCCCATCTCATACCTTTGATACCATGGTGAGAAAGCGACGCATCAGATTCAGTCTGAGTTGCTGTTACCATCTTCCATCACCTCCTGAATTTCAGCCATTGTTTTCAACCGCCACTCATATTCATTTGCTTGCGTTTTACAGCATTCTAATGCTGCAGAACTAATTGGCGGATCGAACAGTAATCGGACTTTTAATACCATATAAGACTTTACAAGATGATAAAGGCTCATATCTTTTATAAAATTGGTCCAAATTGCAGTTTTATCTTCAATCATAAATCCATTAGATGGACCTACTCCTATTTGTGTTAATATGGTAAAAACAGAATTAATATGCGTGATGATGTCTAAATCAAATGCATCATACTCTTCTGTTAAACCTAACATTTTTTTTACTGATAATAAAATGCTGTCTTTCATTTCATCTGCTGCCATATAATTACTCCTTTTCAGGATAAGTAATATGAATGTAATCAGCCATACAATAACCATCTCCTGCTTCGATATGAACAGCATAAAAACCATCAATGACCTCATCATTTACAAGTTCTACCATTGTACCAACAGGAATTGTTGCTATAACATCCGCTTCTTTATTTGGTTCTTTTCTAACTCTCAGATATCCGCAGCTCTCAATAACACCGAGAATTTTTATGTTTTCATTCTTTGTATCTGAAGCCGCTGTCTGTACTGACTGATTTTCTTTTCTTTCCTCACTCATAAGTAACCTCCTTCTAATGTCTCCATGGACACATATCATTTTTTCTTCTCTCTACAGGTGCATGTGGTAATAAGCTCGAATCGCCATAATGTATAGCATTGTGAGTATTCAATACCGTTGATATCAGATACTCTGGATTGAGAATGTCGTCATTTCTATTTATGATGTCCTCTGGTGTAATTGGATTCATGTGATGAATAATAATGTTCCCTTGAATTTCATATCCATCGCAAGCCAAATCACATCCTCTATCTCTAACGATGATTTCGTTCCTAAGTCTTTTCCACTCTTTTGAGTTATAAAAAACTTGATTCAAATATCTGTCAAAACCAAATGTCTCTATTCCAACAGAACCATCTAATTTCAAATATTCAAATCTTTCTTGAAATGTTGACAAACGGATAAGCTCTGTATATGTTTTAATCATCCCACTCATATTCATCGCTCTCCCTTTGTGAATCCTGTCCACTATATCCTCTGAAAGCATCAAGGGCATTCTTGTATAATTCCTCTGCCTGCTCAGAAGATTGAATACTTTTTGTTTTAGCCTCTGTTAATGCTAATTCTTTTTTTGTCTTCTCTAATTCAAGCTCTGCCTGCTTTGTTCCGAGCTTTAAATAGTGAACAATAATTTGCGATGGTGCCTTACCAGACCTCATTAAATCCTCAGCACAATCAGTTGCAAGAGAGATCATCTGTTTCTGTCTTGCTTCTGGTGTGATTGCTGGTCGCATTCGCTGACTGGCAGTATCAGAAGATGAGTCTGGCTTAACTTTCCTCATAGTTACCGCCTCCTTTTAAATAATTTCAGCACACTTTATATAAAGTTTCAGCAGGGTTTTAAAGAGTTTACAGAGACTATTACTACACTCTTGTATATGAAAGGAGACAACCTTTAAAGATGAGCCAGCCACCGCTCAGTAATAATCCTATAAACTCTTTAAAACCCTGCTGATATGTCAGAACATTTTTCAAAAATTTCCCTCTGGGGAAAAAATAAAGACCGCCGCGATATAGGTGGGGGTATGTTTTTTATGCACCCCCCTATACCCTTAAGCAGTCTGTGTAATATTTAGTGTTTTCTTCACTTTTTTGTATATGTTTCTAAAATCATATTTGATGATTTCGTCTATTGCTCTTTCGATCTCTTTGTCATTCTCTTCATCCGATAGCTCATCCGATGTCCTTGCGATGCGACCAAGATACGATGTCGAGTGATAGCCTTTCTCCTCATCATATAGCATCCATTCAGTGAACTGGTCGAACGGATCATAAGGGTTGTCAATTGTAGTCAATGCACACTTAGTTACATCCATTTTCTATGTTCACTCCTTTCCATTCAGATACTTAGATACAGTTGAAGTAGATACTCCTAAAGCTTCGGCTATTTCAGATGTACTGTAGCCAGATGCGGATAGAGCTGAAATTCTACCCTGTTTAGCTGTACTGAGTGATGTTGTGGCACGAGGAGTAGCCTTTTGTCTGACAACATCAATGTTAGTATTGTTTAGTATCTGTGTTAGCTTGTTCTCGCTGATAGCACCAGCCTGTATAGCCTCCCATTCCTTATCAGTTATATCTATAGAAGTCCTCTTAGCTCCTACAGAATTGCGGGCTTTCGATAGAGCCTGCTGACTCGCCTTCTTAATTTCAGCCTTTGTCATATCTGGGTTGTCTCTTTTCTTAGATTGAACCTCTGCATTGGCAATAGTCTGGGCTTGTCTTTCACGAGGGGCATTCATTAAAGCAACATTTAATTTTCCCATAAGGGAGTCTACTTCAGACTGATAGGTTGCTTTTGCAGAAGCAGAATAGGCAATCTTTCCAGTATTAACCATTTCTCTTCTTGCTTGATTTGCTAAAGACTTCATAGAATTTGCATATTTTGCATACGCTTCTTCTTGTGGGGTGCCGGATGATAATTCTCTTGCATCCTTAACTTCAGCCATCTTTGTACTCTTCTGGGTACGAATTTTTATTTTTCCATCTTTGTCTGTGTATGTCTCTTTAACTTCTTTGTAACTGAGAGAACCATCTTCATTGATAGTAGGACTTCCTTTTCTCTTTAATACAGAAGTTTCAGATTTTGCTCTTGAGATAAGAGTAGACGCGCCTTCATGATAGTGACCATTTGAATCTGTTGTACCTTGGTATTTCTTCTTCAAAGTTGCAATATCGTTATCAATTTCACTCTGCTTATAGTCAAGCTTATGTTTTTGAGCATCGATAACAACCATACTATGACGAACAGCTTTTGCTAATTCCGGTTCAGTAGCACCCTTCAAAGTCATATCTGTAATAAGGTTAGAAATCTTACCCATTTCAGTCTGAGTATTTGTCATTCTTTGGTATGTTCTACCATTTCTGGTGTAATATTCTTTTCCTTTAGAATCTACTTTTACAGGTTTACTAGAATCTGGACCATATTCATCCTTGGTATCAAAATCCTCCAATCCTTTTAAAGAATGTGTAGAAGTAATTTTTACTTTGCTCTTTGAAGAATTACAAGGTATTACCATTACGGTATCACCATCAAAGTCTGCACCAGACAATCTATCAGCATTCTTTTTATTAATACCAATGGCGTCAGCTGGAGTATTACCGAGAACCCTCTTTCCTTCAACCAGCTTATTGTTCACTTTTAAAATTGGTATCTCGAAAGTTCCTCCATGAGGATAACGAATTAATGCAACTGTTTCACCATCTTTATAGTTTGGTGCATAAACCTCATTATCTTTAATGGTTGTCAATGGAAGTATTACCTGATATTTTTGTCTTGGTAATGCCGCTGCCTGCAAATGCACAGCCGCTGAATCGCAATCATCAGCAAAGGATTTCAATAAAGTTTTCTTTACTGTAGGATTAGTTAATGAACAAATTTCATCAAATTCGGATTGCTTATCTGCTGTTGCGAGACCCAACTGCTTTTTAATAAGAGATAGACTCTGTTTTGATAGGAACTGAGATGGAAGTGTTTTACTCCATTCGCCCCAATCTCCTTCTTCGGCTCTCTTATTGATTAAAGACAAGCTCTGTTTCTTTCCAGTTACGGGGTCTGTATACTTTCCTTTTGGATCATTATAATAACTTTGACCGCCGTGTTCCTTTATTAAAGAACCAAAAGGATTATCTGGGTCATTTTTAATGTCCTTAAGAACTTCCATTTTAGGAACAGATTTTGATTTATTGGTATTGAAAATAACATCAACTCCATCTGGCATATCATCAGAATAGACAGCCATTCCCTTTAGATATTTCTTTCCATCTACCATTATTCGAACCTGTGCGTAATGCGAATCGCCTAATGATAAATCCTGGACTCCTCTACGAAGTTCTATAACACCATCTTTGTTAATACCACCATCTTCTTTGTATCTGATTGCAAGTCGATTAGAATCCATACTAGAAGGGTATTCAAAGCCTTTTCTAAAAGATTCACCACCATCATAAGAAATATAATCTTTTACAGAATGTACATCCTTATAAATCTCCTTATGCTCTGTTCCAGGAGGACAGATTACTTTTATGTTTGTCTGTTTTCCAGGATTAGTAACCTGTGGAACTCCACCTCCATAAATCGGATAACCTTCCATTTCCAAAATATAAAGAGCCTGGTTAAGTTTCTCTTTCGAAACTCCAAGCTCTCTTTCAACTCCGGTACCGACATCAATCATACCTTTTTCATCAATAAGTTTTCTAAGAACATCGGCTGTAGCTTTCGCCTGGTTCATTCTAGCTTCATTCAATAAAGACCTTACAGATGAGTCATTTGCAAATCCCATCTTATCTGCAATTTCATTCAAACTGTAACCCTTTTCTCGAAGGTCTTTGGCTGTTGCAACTTGCACTGCTCTTCTTTCATCTTTAGCCAGACTCATTTGTGTTCTAAGCTGAGTTGTTGTAAGTCCCATAGTCTTAGCAATATCTGTTTCACTCATACCAGACTTTTTTAAAGACTGCACACGACTCAGAAAATCTCCGCTATGCTGATAAGGGTTATCTCCAGAACCCCAAGGATATCTACCAGACCTTCTGGCAACACCATAATGCATAAGCATATCATCTGAAATCTGAGATAATACTTTAGCTATTCGATTCATCGATTAACCCTCCTGTTCTTTTATTTTTCTTATGACCTTATCGAAGGTAATAATTTTATCCATAATTGGAACAATATCTTCTGCTGTTGGATTATGATACAGAACTTCGTTGTTCTGATAAATTCTTAATTCCATATCAATATCAGCAGGTTTTACTTTATATTCCAAACAAAAAAGAGCGGCATAAATCATAAGCTGCTCCATGTGTGCCGGAATTACTCCTGTCTTCAAATCATGAATTCTAAGTAATCCAGATCTGTATGAAATTGAATCTGCTGTTCCAAAACAGTTTTCAGAATAAAATAATGTCTGCTCCGGTGTCATCTTATAACCAATGGCATCATTAACATACATATTCAAAGTTTTTTGTGATTTTCGTAATTTCTGTCCCAAAGAGATACACTGTGCAGCAAATGCATGTAACTCGGTACCTTTCTGAGTAGCAAGAAATTTTGAATAGGCATCGGCAACTTTATCTTCGCTGTAATTAATCCAATGATATTTACTAGCTCCTAAGAAAGCGTGTTGCCCCTCAAGATTGGAATGATTGTTGAAGTTCATATAGCACTTCCTCCTTGTTCTCTGGACAAATAAAACGAGAAAAAGACATTCTGTTCATTTGGTCCACATAATATTCTTGATTAGGCTGTTTATTAGCCGACGCGCTTTTTTTACATTCCAAAGAAGCCCACTTATCATTATAAAGAATTAGCAGGTCTGGAATACCTTGAATATAACTTGCATCATTCTTCATAACTATGCATCCAGGAAAAAGTTTTTTAAGTTCTTTAATTAAATTAGCCTGGAATTTGTTTTCTAACATTTTGTAAGTTCCTTTCACAAATATCAAAAGAGAAAGTGAATGCTGTTAAAAATGCATATTTTACCTCTCTCCTCATAAAAGGGAATGTATTTTTCGCGCGCAAAAAAAAAGAGCATAAAAATGAAAGGAATTGATTTTTTCATTCGGCGGATAGATGAACTGATTTTTTATCAGATTTTCCATCTCTGAGATTGTGTTCAATGCGCTATTATTACACACAATCAATCTACTTCGTCCGATCTCTTGTCGGCAAGCTCATCTTTATCATTAAACCATGTATTCACATGTACAGACTTTCACTGCTACGTCCTTTATTCCTTTCATAAAACAACTTGTAAATTTGGCGTAAAAAAACAGAGGTACCGTAAAGTATCTCTGTCATAATCACGTTATGTAGTTTTAAGCTTCTTTTAAATATACTTCACCATTCTCTTTAATATAATATTCCCTTGCAGATAAAGTCTCTTGTAATGTTTTTCTAAGAGACTTTCGTATCGCCGATTCTTCTCCATTATATAAAGAGTCCACTAATTCTCCAACTAAATTTTCATATTGTGACTTATCCTCTTTTTTTAGCAATCGCCCTTTGTAGTCATTAAGAAATTTTTTTAAAGCACTAAAACTGCTAAGAATCCTTTTTTCACATTTATCAATATATGATGTTATCTCTTGTTCTACATATTTGATAAATTCAACATCATAATTTTGAGAGAAATAAGTCTCAAGCACACTACTCATGCCATACAATTGAATAGATAGCTCTAAACTTTCCTTTATTTGAAATGCATTCGTCACTAATTCATCTATACTTGATTTGCTATTTATTGTGGAATCTAGATCACACATATAAAATTCAATATCTTTTATAGCAACTTTCTTTGCATCTTGAAGACTTGCTATTGTCGCAACTCTCTGCTCATTATGTCCCATAATTGAAGAATAGTTTTCATACGCATATTTTATAAAACTTACTTCTGATAACAATTCTGCTTTTTTATCTCCATACAAAAATTCTAAAATTTTATCCATACTTTGATTTATCATTTGTAATTCAGAATTTATCTGTTTTATAAAATATTGACTAGAAGCTATTGCCATTGCGGAGAACGCACCTAACATAGCGGCTTCTATATTCATCGAATAAAGAGATGCCGTACCACCAATATGACCAGAAGCATCTAGCCATGTACTTGATACTCCACCTTGCTTCAATGACATTAAAGTGTGGTCAATTCCATCTGGAAATCTGAGAATATATGCATTTGCCATTGTGCTACTAGCAACTGCTGTTGGCATATGCTGGAGTGCGGCACTAATTTGTTTTTTCTGATTATTTGTCAATGAAATTTTAGTAAACCCTCTGTCAAAATTAACTTCCTGTTTTACTGGTTCTAACTGAAAATCATTTTGCAATGTCATCATTTGTATTGTATTATCACTTGATTCGTTCATTTCCACTCCTCCATATCCAGAATATCAATATGGAAACGCAAAATAAAAAGTGCGCCCCATCTGAGAGACGCACCGAAAAAGGCATCTCCCATTGTTGCCACACAATCTTGCTTTCCGTCTAAGGGTACAAGTAAAGAGAGAATACACTTTTTACCAAAGTCATTCCCTTAAACATTTAACAATATATGATTGTGTGGCTCTTAAATTATACCATAGCTGAAACTAAATTTAAAGTCGCTTCTTGAGCTGGAGCTACCTTCTTGGACAAAAACCCAAAAATTTTTGCTAATTATATATATTTATTAAACTTTTTCTTCGCATTAGAGTTGAAAAAAAAGTGGGTTTTTGACCAAAGTTGGATATCCAAGAACTCGGAACCCGCATAAATACTGGGTTTGCAAGCATTCGGTCTATGGACAAAAACGTTTTAAAAAGTGGGTAGAAAACCCAAATTTTTGACCAAACTTGGATATCCACTAAATGTTTTTCGCACTTTTGCCCAAATTTTTTAGTCTCTGCCCGTTTTTATTTTTCCAAAAGTGGGCAGAAAATGACCAAAAATGACCAAAAATGATTAAATGGATATCCAAGAATTCAACCAATTTTCATCAATTTACCCGGTATGTCTCAGTAAATTATGCTGCATTCTTAGTCCTCTTCTCAGAATTTCAGCCTTTGGCATACCATATTCAGTCGATAATTCATCCAAAATAGTCTCTTCACCGTCCGACAAACGCAATCTATACTGCTTATTTTTCACTTCACCGTCATCTCTAGGCGGTCTTCCACGTCTGTTCACTCCTATATTTACCTCCAAATCTTAAAAATTTCTTCTGTGATACGGCATATTTCTGCGGAATATTGGAATATATGTATACTCTGCATGAACGTAAAAGTCCCTATGACATCGATAATCTGTCACCTTTATAGGCTTTCCAGGCTCAATAACCTTAGATAATTTCCCGAAAAGCTCCCTTAATCGTTCGGCAAATTTCTTCATAGCTTCCTTAACTCTTTCCCACACATCACATAATGTCTGTAAAATATCATCATATTCCATATCCATTATAAAGCCTCCTTTACATCATAAATACGACTTAATGACACTTTGGTGATTTTTCCATCTTTTTGAACCATTGCGTAACCTACGCTCAAAAATCCAGCTCCAATCTGCAATAATTCATAAGTATCAGTATTTAATTTACATTTGCTACAATCATCGACCACGTTACACATTTCCTGAGTAGCTAAACAAGCGGAACAGGTCGAGTGATCTGGTCTTACTTTACATATTTTCATATAGTTACCTCCAAATTTTACCTGTTTTACAGTCTTTTATAGCAATTCTTCCTTCAATATGAAATCCAGCCAACTCGCATATAGTAAATATAGTATTTAAAAGCTTGTGAAATCTTTCATCATCCTCTGTTGATGCTTTACTTTCCCCCGGTGCTTTCTCTACATTATTTATTGCACTATACGCAGTTGGGTCCGGATAACCTTCTGGATTTCTGTAACCGAACCCACTAATCATACGCATTTACTTCTCCTTAATATTTTTTGCTTCTAATGAATTTACAAGAGCATCAATATCATACATAATACCTTTTTCTGTATATGCCTTTACGATGTTTTTAACAGCATTCATTTTAGCCTCGTACTCAAAACACTCACAAATTCTCGTTGTTATAGTGTAAATGCAAATAAATGCTGCAAATAAAAGTATTATGATAGGTATTAATTCGTTAATTGTCATAGGTATTTTCCTCCTCTTTTTCGCATAATAGAATTCCGTTATCGTTTCCTTTGGGTACTGTTATTTGCGGTGACTGTAAACTTTTTGCTATACTTTTCAAACTCATATCTATAGACTTTAGAGTTTTTAAAATATCAGTATCATACTTATCATGTGTCATATTGCTTTGTTCTCCTTTCCGTTATGCCATAATTTCTTATCTGATAAATACCACTCAAGAGTTGCTCCGCATAATGGACACTTCTCGTCAGTTTTTTTAGTTGAGTGCTGTACCTCTCGCCCGCAAACGCAATATCCATAAATTACAGAACTGATATGAGATTTCCAGTAATCCTTTACAGTAACTATCAAAATATCACTCCTTGTCCATAAGACTTCCCCTATATTTCATAAAATCAACAAGTTCTTTTTCTGATACTTTCTGTTTATTACATCCATCTATGCAAGTATCGCAAGAAATTCCACTTGTCAGCAACCACATATCACATCCATCACACGGATCTGGTTTCCTATGGAATATCTTTTTTAACCATTCGAACATAATTAATCCTCCATTTTCTGAAACAATAGAATGTTGATAGCCACAAAAATATCGCATAGTAATATTTTCTCGTTCATAGCATAAGATAATATTGTTCCACACACAGAAATAATTAACAAACACAATGCATATTTACTATATTTGTTCATTCTTAAATCCTCCAGTAATCAACTCTGAATATGGCAGCTCTTCAATCCACTTACAGAATTCTCGCCATTCATCCAGCTTATGGTCTTTGCGAGACTTATAAATGTTCGCCAGCACCTCATAATTCAACATAACATTACGCGTCTGGTTATAGCTGCTCGGAAGAAGCTGAATCATCTGCCACCAGAACTTTTTGTCTTTTGTTTTAAGATAAGCTTCTCGGTTCGTATTTAATACCCCGATAGTGATTCTTAAAACATCCAGAGGAGAAATCATTATTGGACATTCAATCGGTCCATTTTTAGGTGGGTCTTTATACCAGATAGCATCGTTATTATCTCCAATCCAGTCGGAAATCAAATGCTCACAGCTAAAATCCTCCAACGTAAATTCCTTAGTGGCAATCTTATGCATCGTACTGCAAGAGTTCGCAACAGTACCAACCTTATAAGTATCAAACTCTTTCCACCAATATAAAGGCGCTGTAATCCTCACATACACCACCATCATTCTCATAAACTTTCTATGGTCTGTACCAGCGTTGGATAATTGCTGCATGAGTGAGCGATCGCTATCTCCTAAGTAAAAGTCGCCATTATACATGCAACGATCCGAATGACCACATTCTCTACACTGCCCAAACCCCTCTCCAGCACAGCAATTACTATCACTCTTATCCCAACTATTCATAGGATTACGCATACCCTCAATAATAAACTCCATCTGCTCCGGACTCGCCAGAACTACGTGCTCTAATTTAATCATTTATTATTTATGATCTCCTTTCCATATATCAACTCTTTTTCCTAAAAATTTTGCGTATGCTATTTCGTATTGTGTCCCTTCTCCGCAAATTCCGTCTTTATGAGGAATAGCTACAACCCGAGTTGAATCCTCAATATTTTTAAAGCAGTACATAATCAACTTTTCTTTATTTTCATTTGGCTGTTTTCTAACCATCGACACAGAATACCCAAGTCTAAGATAATATAAAGCTGCCTCTTCGATGGTATCTTCTCTAGAAAGCGTTCCTATAATATGAATATCACTCATATCTTTACCTCCTCTCTTTCAAATTTTCCATATCGCTTACTGTGCCACTTTCTTTCACAATTCCACGAAATTCAACCACTTCTTCGGAGAGGCTGACAAAATATCTTTTTCCTTGATATTCCACAATATCTCCGAAGTAGTTGATATCCATTTCTGGTCGTGAAGCATATGCGAGTACATTAATTTTTGTTGTTCGATTCACTATCTTTTCCTTTCTCTGTCCATTTTCACATCAATCGCTTTCTGCATATCTTCTGGTGAGATATTAAAAATGGACTCCAGAAGTGATAGACAAATATAAGCATCTGCCATCTCTTCCAAGAGTCCAATTCTGTCTCCGTAACCTCTAATTTGTTTGCTAACCTGCTGTGTAAGCTCTGCAAATTCTTCCATAGCAATAGTGCAATTTAATTTCCAAGGTCTTTTATTTATACTATTTCGTATAGCTCGTCTTCTCTCTTTGTCAGAAAGTTCAATATTACTATTTAAACCTTGAATAAATCTAGTTCTGTTCATTCTCAGACTCCTCTCTGAATTTTTCTTCCATCTCATCTAATTTGCTTGCAGCCTGTAATAGACACAAACAAAACATACTAAGAATAGAGCCAACACCAAATCCTAAAAAGAAATTAATCATTCTTTTCACCAGCTTTCTTTAATTGTTCCGCAGCCTCTTTTCTAGCGTCGTATTTAAAAATATCAATCTCTTCAAACTTATTGTCTTTCTCAGCAAAGAAGCGATTAATCTTAACTTTTTCACCATTTGGAGTAATTACATAGAATACACCGACAGTATCAAAATCACCATTTTCTGTATTGTATAAGAAATCCTCACAATATACATAATATGGGTTTGTTGACGGCATATAAGGCATAGAGATAGGAAACATCTCATCCATAATCTTGTCAACTAATCCGCTATGGTATCTATTGTTTGGGTTATTAACGCTCACACATACAGCTCTTGATACATCGTTATAACTGACTGAACCATCTGCTTTGATATGTTTAAACAAAGAACTCATCCTCTTGCACTGAATTGATTTTTCCCCATTCTTTTCAAAGCTCATATCATTACTCCAAATATCATCAGTATCTGCAATTGGTGTCAATGGTTTTCCAGCAATTAAGCGGTTAAGAATATTCTTAGTAATTCCAATGCTCATACCGCTATGACCATCCTCCATAAGACTGTTAAATGCTTTTAATGCACTTCTGTAACAAGCACATCCATACTCAGAAAATCCATTGCCATCATCACAAGATTTCTCATGTTCGCAAGCCAGCCCAATCTCATTTTCAGCCCATAAATCCATAGATGTCTTTTCTCTGCACGAATATAAAGATACATTCCTGTCATCGATATAAACATTTGCAAATATCTTTCTGGTATCTCCACCAAACTCTGTAATAATTTCTGGAAGATTCTCATTAACAGCGTCAAAGACAAGACCTCTCTCAGAACACCAGTCAACAGCCGCTTTTGTCTGCTCCTCATTTCTACAAGTCCAAAGAATGACTTTATCTCCATTCAGCTGACAACTCATAAGGAAATCAATAAGCTCCATATTTGGCTCGCCAATCTCCGGATATTTGTTTTCACATAAAGTTCCGTCAAAATCTACTGCAATAATCATAACTGTTTCAGGTTTGAAAGTTCCATGCCGATCAGGGTCGGCTCCGTTTTCAGGTTCTTGTCCGTCGGTCCGGTTTCTTCCGTCTCTTCCGGCTCATTCATCTCGTCAAGCGGATAATACTGCTGCCGGTACTCCGCCGGTGTACAGTGATACTGCCGCTGAAAAGCCCGGTAAAAAGTACAGCGCGATTCGATGCCGCACATCCGTGCGATCTCGTCCACCGGATAATTCATGTACTCCAGCAACAGGGAAGCTGCGTATTTCATCCGCATTCCTTCGATCAGCTTCTTGAGCGTCTTCTCCTTGGAGTATTTCCTTACGGCCATGCAAAGATACTTTTCGTTAGAATCCAGAATTTCCGACAGGCTTACACGGTTCAGCCCTTCCCGGGTGAAATTGTGGTTTTTCTGCAGGAATTCCAGCAGTTTCCGGTACGTATATTGCAGCAGAGCCGGACTTACCTTCAATTCTTTTTTTTCTTCCATAGTCAATACAGTTCTCGTTTTTATACAACCGGAGCCGGTCTGCCGGCTGGGCTGACCGGCTCCGGTATTTATTCAGGAAACTTCATCGGCTTATTCGCTCATGAAAATGATCATGGCAGCCGCCTGAGTCTTGTTCACATATCCCAGTTCCTCAGCAGAAGCCGTCAGGATACGTTTCCGGTCGATGCCGTACTTTTCAGTCAGCACTTTGGTGATCGCATCCACACGTTTCTGTTTCAGTTCCTTTTCTAAAGCTACATCTGCCTGAGAGTCGGCAAACGGCACCACACTGATGCTGTTCGGATGATCCTGCATCCATACGCCGATGTCATCCAGCTTCGCAGCTTCCTGTTCGTTCAGGTAGTCGCCCATGGTGTCAAACTGAATGTTGACAGCCGGCATTTCACGCATCGGTTCCAGTACCACCTTCTTTCTGGCATCCACCACCTTCGATTTCTCCAGTTCGTCCTGCAGACCTTCGATCTGAGCTCTCATGTCGTTGATCTGCTGGTTCATCCGGTCAATTTCTGCACTGTTCACCGGTTTGGCAGCCACCTCTTTGGACTTACCTTTGCTGATGTTGTCAAACAGGTTGTTGAACGAGTAGGTGATTCCTGCGCTCAGATAAGCCGAAACAGTCAGCTTGTCCTTGTCGTTCACGTCATAATATTTCGGCTGCAGGGTGATTCCCGGTTCCACGTACACGCTCCATTTCGGAGTGATGTTATATACGGCCTGGATACCCAGATTTCCGGTCAGGATATTCATGTATGAATATTTCTGCAGGATATCGCCGAATTTATGGTGATAGAATCCCATGCCCAGCACGGCATTCAGGTTAAACGGTCTGTATTTCTTGCCTCCATACAGATGAGTCATGTAGGTCAGATGACCTCCGAACACCTGTCCCCGGCTGTCCGTCAGCAGGTGAGTGTTTCCGGCCACACCTTCCAGTTTCAGTCCTGCCCACGGATTGATCCAGAGACCGGCACCGATTTTTCCGGTAGCAGTGACATATCCGTCCGTGTTCATGAAAGCCTCCGTGTTTACGCCACCGGTCACGAACCAGTTGTATTTGTGGAATGTTTCCGTCTCTTGCGCGTTGGCACCCACGGTGATCAGGGCAGCGCAAGCTGCCAGTATCAAACTTTTCTTCATCATTTTCAGTCAATCATTAAAGTTAGTTACATGGGGATTACGTTCAGGGAAACCACCTGGCGTGCAGGGCTCAGATTACCCTTCACGGTGATGTTTGTAAAGAACAGCTTGTCCCCTTTGACTACGTTTCCGATCATTTTCTTCATTTCTGCGGTCAGTTTTCCGCTGTTGGCATGTTCCGTCATGACGGTCTTGTTTCCGTTCTTGATGACGATCATGTCAAATCCGCTGATATGCTCCTTCGTGTCGATACCGGCTTCCATTTTCAGCTTGATTTCGCTGATAGTAGCCAGTTCTCTGCCGTTCAGAGGCACATTGCTTCTGTACTCTCTCACTTTACCCTTCTCGGTTGTATACGTCAGGTAAGGAGCAGGAGCGGGCAGCTGCATCACCTTGTATGAAGTTCTGGCCAGCACCTTGCCGTTCTGCCGGATGGTGAGCGTTGTTTCCGGATGCTTTCCGTCGGGGACAGCCACATAGTGGTTACCCGCCTTCTTCACGCGTCCGCCGGTCATGTCCACCTTTACGTCTCCGGCCTGGCTGGAAGCTACGGTGATGTTGATCACGTTCTCATAGTTGGCAAAGAGCGGAGCCTTGTTTTCAGCGAAAACCATGGCCTTGATCTGTCCGTTGTCTTCTTTCACCACCCTGGCAGCAGCTTCAGCCTGTCGGTTCCTGTTGTTCTGCTCCAGCTGGTTCACCAGCGCCTTGATCAGGTTGTTGTCAATGTCCATTGTCGGAGTCTGCACGGTCTGCAGGCTGTCGTTTCCAGTCTGTCCCATGCCCTTGAGTGTTTCGTTGACAGCCAGCCATGCATCCTTTTCCACCTTGTTCAGCATCATGAAAGCCCCGATGGTCGGCAGGTTGTCGAAGTGCTCCTTCTCCCAGTTGTTTCCCTCTTTCAGGGGTTGGGTAGCGAGAAGATTCTCCACATAGCCTTTCACGTTCGGGTCCTGAGTCAGTTTCAGACAGGATTCCTTCAGCTGTTCGATTTTGTTTTTCAGCAAGGTTGCCTTTTCCATGTTGTTGCCCAGCATCACGGTTTCCACGGCGTTCAGGTCATCATCGGCATCCATGCCCTTTTCGGTCAGGCTGTTCCGTTTGGTCTCTTCCTTGATTGCCTTTTTCAGATCGTCAATCAGTCCGGCCATTTCGTTCGCCTGTCCTTCCAGCAGTTGCGCCTGTTCCGCCATTCCCCGGTCAGCTGCGGCCTTGCTCAGTACGCTGTTGTACGTTTTCAGTCCTTCCACATTCCGTTGCATGTCTTTGCTGGCCGTATGGAAACCGTCCAGGACATCACTTGAAATGTTGATAGCCAGCATGGCGATCAGGATGATGTACAGCAGGTTGATCATTTTTTGCCTTGGAGGCAATTTATAATTAGCCATAGTCTGTCATTAGTTCATTGCGTCCAACATCTTTTTGTACTTCTCGTTCAGTGCGGCGATTTCGTCAGCCAGCTTGCGGGTAGATTCCTGCATGCTGTCGGCCGATGCACCGTTCTTCAGCTGTTTGATTTGAGCTTCGTACAGATCGTTGAGCTTGTTGATATAGAGTTCGTTCAGCGTGTCTACATTCTTGTTCAGTTGGTCGATAGCCCGTCTGCAGGCAGCACTTCTGGCAGTTGTTTTTCCGACGTTGCTGTTTCCCAGTTTCGGATCCGTAACAGCGTTCTTGTCGTTCAGCACCGGATATACCCGGTCCCATTTGTACTCGCGGCTCGGTTCGTCGAAAGCAGAGATAAAGAAGATAAACACTTCGGTACACAGACCGATCATCAGAAAGACATTGTCATACGGTGCGTGCATGATTTTCATCACGGCGCCCAGAATTACCAGACAAGCTCCCCAGCAGTAGCATACATTATAAAAGTTCTTTCCGGCTCTGCTGGATAAAAAAGATTTCAGTGACATATTTTTTATAATTAAATTAGGTCAATTCAGTTCGTAAGGGGAGGGCGCCCTTCTTGCCGGACCGCCCCTCCCGCTTTTTCATCAATCCGTTATTTCCGGTTCTTACAGCGAAGCAGTGCTTGTACCGCCTGAGTGCTGGTTGGCAGTTTCGTTGCGGTAGTTGAATACAGAACCGGTATACTTCTTCAGTTTCACGGTCTTGCTGCCGTTGTTCATCTTGAAGGTATAGTCCACGTTGCTGTATGCACTCTTCACGCTCCAGTACATGATGCTGTTGCCGCTCACGTTGGTCTTGGTAGAGTAGCTCACTTTATATACGCCGGAAGCACCTTCTGTTGCTGCAACGGCATTGTTGATCAGTGAGGCCAGTCCCTTGTCGCTTCCCATTACGCTTTCCGGAGTAGTGGTGTAGCTCCATCCCATCGGAGCTTCGTAGCTGATCTGGATGTCAGTCAGTGCAGCGAAGTTACCGCTGTTGTCCACCTTGCCTTCAGCACCTTCAACCACTTCCGTACCTGAACCGCTTTCCTGTCTGGTCGGAGTGACACGGAATGAGTAGTCACCGCTCAGTGTACCGTCTGCCAGTTTGAACTGGTAGCTCTTCGTATTTGCATCATAAGTAGCTTTACCCAGCTTTTCAAAGCCCTGGGCATCTGCTCTTGATCCGGCAGCTTTCTTGTAAACCACTACATCTTCAAAGTTGGTATTGCTGGTAGTCGGGTTGCTGACAGCAATGATCGCATTCTTTCCGTTCACGTCCTTGCTGGTTTCCACATACACGTTCATGATGGAAGTACCGTCCTTGATCTGGCTTACGGTAGCGGCAGCCTGTTCCGGTACATACGGAGTAACGGTCACTTCAGTCTTGTCTTCCGTGATGGCATCGTGCGGCACTTCCACACCTGCTTCCTGGATATCCTCGATACCGTCAACGACAGCACCGTCTGTTACCACGGTTGTATCGTTGTTCTTGTTCAGCGCTACGGCAGCCGACTTCTTGGTCAGGTTCAGGCTGATGGCATAGCTGTCACGGTTGCTGGCACCCGAAGGAACCGTTACGCTGGATTCAGCGCTCAGGTATCCGTCCTTCTGTACGGTGATGGCATAAGCCTTCTTGTCGCTTACAGCCACTCTGAACTGTCCGGCTGCATCCGTTGTTACGGCTTCAGCACCTTCCACAGTGACGCTGGCACCTGCCAGTCCCTGGTTGTTTTCCATTACCTGGCCCACGATGTAGTATTCCACCACATCCTTGATCGGGTCTTCGACCTCCTCAGGAGCCTTTTCGTTGTCACTCACAGAACAAGAACTCAATCCGGCTCCGGTTGCCATCAGCAACAGAGCCATTGCATAGATTTCTCTCTTTTTCATTTTTGTTTGTAAAAAAATTAATGATTAGTTGTTTGTATGTTTGATTAAAAAATCCTTGATAAAGTCCGGCTGGTAGAATCCCTTGCTGCGGTTTTCCCCGGGCTGTGTCTGGTAGTCCCTTCCCAGGTTCCGGTCGATGTATTCTCCCCAGGCCACCATGCTGTAGGTGTATGAGAAATAATCCGCCGGTTTCACCCGCATGCCCTTCCAGCGCTTGTATTTGCGGCCGGGCAGGGGAATGGCAAAGCTGAATCCCCCGTTCACCATGCCGCCCGTATAGATTCCGTACAGGCCCACGGTATATTCCCCGAAGTGGCGTGTCAGGTCCCCCTTCACCCCGTAGTCACCATATACGAAGCGGTTCCCCTCCACGGTCACCTCCGTGTTCCATACCGGGATATACGCCCGTGCATACACCCCCGCATTCACTTTCGGCCGGTTGGTCACCGTCCATCCCTGGTTGTCGATGAGCGAGTAGACCGTCAGTCCCAGCCGTCCTCCCAGTTCCCACCGTCCGTCCCGGTTTCTCCACGAAGCCTTCACCTGGCCCCCCATGCGGTGGTTGGTCAGCAGTCCCGCCTCTACGGTCGTTCTCCAGTTCCGTTTCCAGTAGAAGCCCTGTTTCAGAGCCACCACACCCGGACGGATCTGCTTCAGTTCCCCCTGCTGGTTGCCCACGATGGGGAAGATCACCTGTGCCGTCAGTTCCGCCCCTTTCCAGAGCGGCATTTCCAGTGCCGGAGCCAGCGAGATGCTGTACCGGTACAGCTTGTCGAAACTGGTATTCTCCAGGAACACCTGCGGATACACGCACAGATCCGGTTTCCAGCTGCTGCGGTTCCGTGTTTCCGTTCCCTTCAGCGCCTTCAGCGCCTCGTCCGTTTCCGTATCCAGCGTCATGGCCCCGAACACCTCCTTCAGTCCGCAGTTTCCGGCGCGGTAACTCTCCGCCACCTCTCCGGGCAGACCGATCCGCAGTACCGGGATCCCGTTCTCATCCGTCACCACCAGAACCGTTTCCTGTCCGGCCGTTTCGCAGGCCAGTGCCGCTTCCACTGCCTTTCCCACACCCTCATAGCTGCTCCGGTAGAGCCGGTCTTCGAACGAAGCCACCCAGCCCTGTTCCGTACGCACCGCCTTCACATTCTCCATGCCCGCCGCTTCCAGCTTCTCCGCCAGTTGCGCCCGCATGTTTCCTGCCAGTCCCGTCAGGGCTGCCAGCAGGATGAACCGTCTAATGCCACAGTGTACATTCATATCTCACTCCTCCTGCTATGCAGTCAAAACCTTCCGTAAATGCATTCAGCGACAGGTGCTTCCACAGCTTTGCCGAAAGTCCCAGATTCACCTGGTGCGTATCATATTCCGCCATGACCGACAGATTCCGGCACCACACCGGGCTGAACGACACACTGCCGAACACCCCGTCCTGCAGGACGTTCCGGTCGCCTGTCCATCCCAGGTATCCCACTGTCAGCATCAGCACGTTGCCTTTCAGATCCAGATGCTTGGTAGCCACTCCGTAGATCCCCCGGTAGTAATTCTTTCCCAGATTCCTGTACGGGTCGTTCGCCCCGATGGCCAGGGCAGGGCGGTATTTCCCTTCCTTCAGCACCCGCACCTTCAGCGAGAACGAGCGGTCCTGCTGGTTGAACTTCGGCTTGCTGGTCATGTACGTTGTTTTCAGCAGCGTTTCGCGGTAAGCCAGTTCCAGAAAGGAAAACAGGGTGAAGTCCACGAAGTAGTTTCCCGTATTATAACCGAAGGGATTTCCCTTCTCCGGCATGAAGTTTCCTCCGATCATGAATGTTCCCGTTTCGTTCATTTCCGCTGTCGGAGCCATCAGTCCCCCCGTCATGCCCAGGTTGAACTGCGCCTTTGTTTTCATAACGAATCCCGGCCCGCAAAGGAGAGCGGCCAGGATTCCTGCCCGCAAGAGGCAGCCTTTTCTCAATTTCTTAATATGCATTCTTCTCTCCATGTACGGCGTTCGCCACAGTTTTGTAGATGATGTACAGATCCAGCCAGAAACTCCAGTGCTCGATGTACCAGATATCCCCGCGGATACGTCCTTCCATATCCTTCAGTTCCTTCGTCTCCCCGCGGTAACCCGTCACCTGGCTCCAGCCCGTGATTCCCGGCTTCACAAAGTGGCGCACCATATACTTGTTGATCAGTTTCGAATACTCCTCCGTGTGCTTCAGCATGTGCGGACGCGGTCCCACCACGCTCATGTCGCCCATCAGTACGTTGATAAACTGCGGCAGCTCGTCGATGCTCGTCTTGCGCATGATGTTTCCCCATTTTGTTTTCCGCGGGTCATCCTTCGTTGCCTGCACCTTGTCCGCATCCGCATTCACCTTCATGCTCCGGAACTTGTAGCAGTAGAACTCCTTGTCGTTCAGCCCGTTCCGTTTCTGTCTGAAGAAAATAGGCCCCGGCATGGTAATCTTCGTGATGATGGTCACGATGATCAGGATCGGGATAAACAGCGTGCAGAGGAAACACAGCGAGAATACGATGTCAAACGTCCGTTTCACGAATTTGTTTCCCAGCTGGCTCAGCGGATCCGGCCGCAGGCTCAGGAAGGGTACACTGCCCAGCATGTTGAAGTACATCCGGTTCTGCAGGTAGTTATGCACGTTCGGCACACTGTAGAATCTCACCAGATGGTTCTCGCAGAAGTTGATGATCGGAATGATCACGTCCCGGTCCTTCGAAGGCAGACAGCAGAACAGGAAGTGTACCCTCGGATGCTGTCCCAGATAGGCCGTCACGTCTTCCGGCCGTCCCAGATACGGACATTCCTTCGGATAGCGGTTGCTGGGTTCGTGGTCAAAATAACCGATCACCCGGAATCCCGCATACGATGCCTCCGTCAGCTCCCGGTACAGCTCCACGTTGTTTTCATAACTTCCCACCAGCACCACGAAGCGCAGGTTTCCACCCCGTGAGCGGTAACTCTTCACCAGGTAGCGCAGCGTCAGCCGGAATGCCGCCAGACAGACAAGCAGGGTTGCCAGATAGCCTGCAAAAAGCTTCGACCAGGCATCCGTATAGTGTCCTACGGTGAGGATACATCCCGCCAGAATGGCGAAGACAAACATATTCTGTACCACGTGGCCCACAATCCGGTAAGCATACACTTTGCGGTTGTAGAGCGAAACCCCCGTATTGATCGCCGTTATGAAATAACACAGCATCAGCGTCAGCATGATCTGTGTTTGCGGTACTCCCATTGTCTTTTCCCAGCTGCTTCCCTGCGCCCAGCTGTAAAACAGTCCGAACAGTCCGCCGCAGATCAGAGTCTCCGTGATGATGACCATTGTGTTCACCATCCGCTTGTAGGTCAGTAGTTTATTTCCCATAGGAATTGTTGGTTAGAAGTTATGAAAATAAATTGTTGCAATCAGAAAATAGTATATTGAATATATCTGCTTTTTTGAGTGTCGTATACAGTTATGAAATTATTGTTGATATTTCCATAAAGATAACTTCCAGATCGCCTGTCGAAAGCATAAAATTTATTGCTTTCAAGTTTTACAGAAATATATGATTGTGTTTTAGTATCAAAGAGTTGTGATAAATTCCCTTGTAGATAACTTCCTCGATCGTAATCATATAGGCTATACCGAATAGAATCATTTACTAAATTGTAATGATAATATTTCCTTCTTTCAAAGTCATATAGCATATGCTTTTCAGTATTATTTTGTACACAAGTACAAAAAAATACAATTGCAGCCCGTACTTCATTGACCATTGTTGCTAAAATTATAGATGATACTGTTCTTGTGTAGGCCGGATATTTTGTGTAGCCGTTCCGTGGAGGATGCATTTCCTTTCTCGATGTTAAGATAAGCCTTGGCATATTCGTTGTAAATGTTTGTTGAGAATATGCCCGGATCATCTGTCCCAAGGACTACGGGAGGTAATAGAACCTCTTCCTCCACACCGTTTACCCATCTGCACAGATGATATTCATTCAGATGCTTGTAGTAACTGATTCTCATATTGCTTGTCGGCAGAGCCTCAATTACAATACCTTTTGTAGCCATTTCGTTCAGAATCAGATTCTGTAACAGATAGATTTCGTGTGCATTAAATATTTTGTTGGTGTTGATTTTGATTAATTTATCGTATTGTTCCGGATTTCCCTTCATTCTATGATAGGCAGACCAGACTTCTTGAATATCCGGATTCCCTTTTAACCACTCTCTGATTTGTCTTTCCTCCTCAATAGATTCGGTTCTGTACCAGTCATCAGTAGGAGAGACATAATCCTGCTCCAGATACAAAAACGGGTTGTATTTTCTCATTTTCCAGGCTTCAGCCAAGATATAGGGTGGATAATAGGCTCCATAAACTTTATGTGAAAATTCAGCAATTTCATTTTCTATCTGTATGATGGTTTGTTGGAGTTCCAGGCACTTTGTTTCTCTGATAAGATACCAGGCAAATACCAGGTTATCCAGCCATTCGCCCTGACTTATGAAACAAACCGGGCCGATTCGTTTCATCCATAAATCGGGTGAAATTCCGATTGCTGTACAATGTCCGATTCTGTCACTGGTCTGTAACTCCAGAAACTGCATTGCTTCATAGATATTTCTGATGCCTGTCAGAATATGTCGGAAATCTTCACCGGCATGAAAAGTACATTTTTCGATTCCCTTCATTCTTAAAAATCGGAAAGTATGGGCAAAAACATCCGGGCCTGCATCAAATTCGCTGGCGGCAGCATCTATACCTTTGACAAGTTTTCCGGCTTGGGTATCTTTTTCAATAAATATGGCCAATGCCATTGCCTTCCTTTTTAATTCCTGTCTTAAAAGCCTGTGTCTGATCGGAAGATTCTTTTCATTGTCTTTTTTCTTTATGAAATGAGCGATCAGAACAAGTTCCGCGTTGTTAAGAAATTTACAGTTCTGTTGAGCCTTCTCAAAGCCTTGTTTGATTCTGGATGTCAGCAGATGAATTTTATAACTGTTTTCTGCTGGTGCAAATCTTCCTTCTATGATGTTCAGATAACTGATTGGTCCGCCTCCTGCCAGTTGAAGAAACCGTTGCGTATAAAATGTTTCAATGCTGTATCTGAATGAATTTTCCGTAATCAGTTGGAACTGGGGAAAACCTGTTTGTGACTGTTGCATGACGGTCAGTCTGTGAGCTATTCCCTTTATCAATAAGTAATGATGAAGCCAACTGGCCAGATAGTTGTCATCCTTGTTTTCCAGTTCATGGAAAACTGTCAGGAAAAAGAGTATTTCGTCTAATATGGGAGGAAGTCTGAAGTCAAACGATGTATTCCCAATCAGATTTTCCAGCTCAAAATCAGCTATGCAGTCATCAGATGTGTCGTGTATCAATTCATTGTTGATTGCTATTTTATGCAAGATAGCAGATCTCAGTTGTCTGGCTTTTTTCAGACGCTCCAATAAAGTATATGGTGTAAAATTTGCAATGGTCTGTTCCGTCAGCTTTCTGACCGCTGCTTTGGCCGTAAATACGTCCATAAAGTCTTTCAGCGTTTTATATGGATTATGGATCATATATTGCCAGACAGCATCCGATTCTGTAGAACCGTTCAGATGGATATGCAGGTCATTCAGTCCGTTGTTTTCATCCAGCAGATAATTCAATTCCGGAATGTATGCAATCGGCTGGGCCGTATGTATAAATTGGATTAGATTTGCATTGACAAAATCAATAAATGTATTCCTGGTTGACAATATGGACATCCTGAATTTTTCCAGAACGAAGGCTGCTATGAAGAAAGTAGGAGGGACAAAAGAGATAACTTCCATCCATGTATCCAGTTTTTCTTTTTGCACAAAAATAGCCCCGCTTTTCCTGCACAACAGATCTTGTGCGACCATTTGAGGCATTTTATAGAGAAATTCAGCCAATGAGTGATAATCATCCAGGTACATTTCTCCCATACCTTCGTAGAACGCATCGTTCAGTATCGGGTTTCCCATCCGTTCCATGGCAATCAGTCTGGTTTTGATTTTGTTGAAGGGAATGGAATATCCTAAACTTTCATTCCTTTCATACTCAAACAGACTTTCATTGTCATAAAGAATCTTGGTCAATATTGGGATCATAGTTTAAGACTTTTGATTCTTTGATTTCTATACTACACAGGTAATTATAGAAACTTAAATCATCTTTGTATTGGGTATAGTCTCTTATTATGGGGCCTGTAAATCTCTTCTTTTTTTGTCTGTTGTTTCTAATAAATTCATCATTTTGATATTTCAAGATGGAAAATTTTTCTTTTTTTTGTACAAGTTCTACTCTATTTTGTTGTATTTCATTTTCTTCCATATTCTTATCTAGATAGATAAACTTTTTTTGGTGATTATCATCTATATAAAAATTAATAAATGTCTGGCTTGTGCTAGTAGAACGATTATCAATCCATTGTATTGCTTTATCAATGTTTCGTATGTTATTTCTTATTTCTTTATTTTTATATATTTTAGATATTATACGATTTCTAAGAGTCGAATATTGGTAAAGTTCCCAATTGGTATCAATATTATCTTTTCGGATAATCTTCTCTATAAAAGGATTTAAAAACTTTTTCAAAAGGGGGCAATTGATTACCCATTGATATAGTCCTAAATATTTTGAGGTAGATTCTTTCTCGTTAAAGAGTGCTGTTATGTTATTTTTAAATATTTTGTCTATATCTTTACCCGTGTTAAGATTAGCAAATGTAAGATTATTTTCTATTGCATCTTCAACAAGTATTGCATTTAAAAAACCGATGATGTAGGCATTGATTTTTTCACCTACATTCGTGTAAAGTTTACTTCTGTCAATACTTACCATCGTAAAATAGCTTCGGGTAAATATACGTTGCAGCAATTGTGTTGAAATAGTCTGATCCTCCAACATCTTTTTATATTGGGATTTCCATTCAACTATTTCCTTTACAAGATTATCAATGATTTGATTCCCATAAAAATCTCCAAATGAAATTTCTCTGTCTTCTGTAATCTGTCCTGCATCTATATGGTTAAATATATTATTAGGTTCAATGTAGGAACGATATTGCATCAGTTTGCTTAAAATCAGTTTTGTATTATTTGATGAGTTTGGGGATGTTTCTATATGGAAAAGAATATCCCTTATGGCGGCGAACAGTTTATAAACAGATGCTATGATTGTTTCATTTTGTATTTCATCTTGAGTACCTTCTAATAATAAAGAGATGCAAATATTATCTTCATCTGACTGTAATAGGGGAATATAATCAATAATCATGGTTCCAGCCATTGATTTATCAGTCATGTTGAAATACTTGCTGTACTCCCTTTGGCAATATGCTTGGGCCAATCCTATGCATTTAGTCAGATCATCATTGTCGTTTAGACATGAAAATGTAATAAAATCACTGATACTTTGGGCTGTATGGCCACCTTCAAAGGTTTCTGTTGCATACTGTACATAACATAATCTCAGCCAGAAGTCAAAAATCAGAAAACTGTATTTCTCTGCTTGTACATTATACAAAGCTCCTATGGTTAGCAGAGCCTTGTTCAAAGTTTCGTCATTGGTAGATGGCATAAAATTACTTCCGCCTGCAAGCAGGTGATTGTGAAGCTGAAAAGTTTGCATTTCCACGGTATAAAAAGGATCCAGTGTGATCAGCTTTTTTGCATTAGTAGCCTTCTGGTTGATGTCATTCCAGAATATATTGGCCATTTCGGTTACAATACTATTCTCTTTTTTAAGTTTAAGTTCCCTTTTTCTATTCTTATCATTGCTTAGATCTTCGTTGGAATCCGTTTCAGAAGAAATATGTTTCTTTATGAGATATAACAGACGGATCTGACTTCTAAGTGATAATGATTTTAAAAACAGTAGGACACTGGTTAAAACCCTTTGATTATTGGTTGGAAAGTTCAGTGATTTTAATAATGCTTTGTAACAATCATCCAGAGTCCACTTTTCTTTCTGATCGTCTGAGAAATATATGTATATAGTTGATTCATCTTGTTCTATAACCTCGTTGATGGTGTGTAGCTGGATTCTGTTTTCCGGTTTCAGAATTTTTAGCAGATACTGGTTCTCCAGATGATTGATCATTGTCGAGAACTCATCTTCGTTACGTTTGGCATATGTACGCTCTTTGTTCAGGAAAGTACTGTCAAAACATTTCCAGGATGCCTTTCTGACCAGTTTACCATATAATTCCAGATCACCGGTCAAAATACAGATAATCTGTTCGGTGGTCAGGTATTTTCTGATGACTTCCAGCAGCTCATAGCCTTTTTGGAAGTTTGTATCAATATCATCAAATGAGATGACAAAACATACAGCCTGTAATAATTTTAATGCTTTGTGGACATATGCATGAAAATAGTCAATCAGATTATTCGAAGCTTCTGCTCTTTCCATTCCTTGCATGGAAATGAAAAGCTCATCATCCCAGTTTTGATAGATATTTTCATTCCCGATACCGTCAATGAAAGGAAGTCCTTTCAGAAGTTTCTTGTAGATTGATTTATATTCTTCCAGACAGTCTTTGTCTACAGAAGGCTTTTTCCAGGGGGCCTCTTTGATAGACTCTTCCACTGTCTGATGAATAGCGGCAATGATGTTGATAAAAGGATGTTGCTTGCAGTCAATGATGGAAGGATCGAGGGGACGTAAGCAAACAACATTTTTTTTATAGTTGTCTCTGATTCGTTTTAAAGCAGAAAGGAGGAATGTAGTTTTTCCAGCTCCCCGGTTTGCAAAGATCGATATAGTGTTATGTACGATTTTCCGGTCTTCCGGAGTAGTACTTGGCGTATAATTTTTTGCTTTCTGAAATTGTGCATCAACTATTTCAAGGATCTGATTCATCTGTACTTTATGGATCAGATTCTGGTCGTTACATACCATTGCGTCTGAAAATTCAGACTGCGAGAGTTTCAGTTCTATTGTTTTATTGTTCTCAGTTTCCATTGAGTATAAATTTTTTATAGGCTATAACAATTTCGTTGATTTGCGTTTCAGCATATCTTTGGGCTTCTTTATAGCAAAACCAGATGCAGAAAAATGCAATGACAATACCAATCATAAAAGAATGATTGACAATCAGCATTAATACGGTGCTGCATATTAATGCTAGGATGAACGAAAAGTAAAGACCTTCAAAAACAGCTTGCATAACCCAAAAACGGTTCAGAAGTTTAATCGTTGCTTCTGCATTAGCACAGTGTCTAAGTTCCATCCACATTCTTGTATAATATAATTTTAAGGTATCGCTATCTTTATGAATAAAACTGTCTACTTCTGTTGCAGTTGTTTCATCGTATTTCTTGATAAATTTTAAAGCTTCTATAAATATAGGGGAGAATCCTCTTTTGCTATCAAGTTTATAAAGGAAATATAAGCGTATACTTTTACCTCCGGCAAAAGATATTAATCCGCAAATATAGACAGCTCCTATACAGGCTATAATTTTTACAGGCGTACTGATTGAATTGAGTAATAAAAGAGGAATATTTAAGAAGTCTATGGTTACGAAAATAACACTAAAAGTCAATCCTCCTGATACGATAAACGAAAAATCAAAGAAGTTTAATGCTTCAGAAATTTTGTCTATTATTTTAGAAAAACTTTCGTTCATTCTCAGAATTTAATTTTTGCTGTAATGAATTGTGGTATCTTCCAGGCCATTTTCTGCAGTTTCGTCCAGGTAGGAGGGAGACCGTGGCTCCGGTACATGCGCACATCCTCCTGCCACATCTGCTTCCGTCTGGCGCTGTCGGTAGAAAGTCCTCCCATCCGCATCCTTACGATGTACTCGTTCAGATATTCCACTTTCAGATCCGCTTCATACAGATAACGGAACAGGAAATCCGAATCCGCTGCAATCTTGTAACTCTCGTCATACAGGCCCAGCCGGTCTATGCAGGATTTGCGGATATAGCAGGTTGGATGCAGGGGAAGCCATCCGTGTTTCACCTTCCATTTGCTGTACGAGCCCCCCATCCAGTTACGGATCACTTTGTCCGTATTCTGATAGTCAACGAACAGTCCGTTGCCGTATACGAAGTCCGCACCGCTTTGTTCAAACTTCCGGACCATCTTACTGATGGTATCCGGGGAATACAGGAAATCATCACTGTGCAGCAACCCTATGAGATCTCCGGTTGCTGCCCGGATGCCCTTGTTAATCCCCTCATACATCCCCTTGTCCGGTTCCGAGATGATCCGGCTGATTCCGTCTTTGTACTGGTTGATCACTTGCAGGGAGCGGTCTTTGCTGGCTCCGTCCACTACGATATATTCAATTTCTGGATAATCCTGGGCCAGCACACTTTCAATAGCTTGCCCGATGGTTGCTTCACGGTTGAAGCAGGAAGTGATGATAGAAACTTTCATTCGAAGAATGTTTATAGCAATTATTGCTATGGGGTATGGAAGAATATTTTTCCCCTTGTATATTATTGATTTAGTTGCATAACATCGCAATAATGTGTGCTATTTCATTGAAGATTTAAGATCGTTGTTTGAGTTTACTATATTTCAGTAAACCTAAAATGTATTACTTGTTTAGATAATTCTCTTTTAAGAAATTTTTTATTTTTTCTTCGTTAAAATTGTATTTTTTCTTTATTTCAAAGATCTTGGCATCTACTAACATTCTATACCAAAAACCTTGTAATATATGCCATAAGAACCCTTCTTTTCCATCCAAAAAGCCTCTTTTAAGAATATATCTTAGGAAGAAATTGATAAAAGGCCGTATAAATAGGGGAGTTTTGATGTATTTGATTTTTAACCAGCGCTTCCGTTGTTCCTCTGTACCAAAGAATTTGGGAGTTACTTCCTGTGCTTTGGCATCCATTCCATACTCCATCATTAGCATGTCTACCATTTCACGGGTAGCATATCCGTTATGTTTTTCCGTCCACCAGGTAAGATCATTTAGATTAGCATCTACTTGGTTTCCTTCCTCTATGGTGATGGTCGTTCCATCGAATATCCGAATGTGTTCGTCCATCCATCTGTTTTCACAGTCACCATGACCTTTACGGAATATTTTGAGATGGTAAGAAGGATACCAGCCACCATGTAATAGGGGTTTTCCCATAAAATCAATACGTTTCCTTACGTATACTCCATTTACGTTAGTCGGGCAGTTGCTTAATATATTTTTTACAGCAATGCCGATATTGCCTTCTAGAAACTCGTCTGCATCAATACGCCAGATCCATTCTGATTGAATAGGACATTGATATACACCATAATTAAATTGGGTAGCATAATTTCTCCAGGGATTCTTGTAGACTTTTGCTCCTAGTTCTTCTGCTATTTCGCATGTTCGGTCTGTACTTAAAGAATCAATTACGAAAATTTCATTGCAGATTCCTGTTAGGGAATTAATACAACGTGCTATGTGCTTTTCCTCATTCTTGGTGAGGATTATGGCAGCTATTGAGTCCTTTGTCATTTTATTTGTCTTATTTTTATTGTCTTTGCAGGATTACCACCTACTACATGATAATCTTCTACGTTTTTATAAACAGAAGCTGTCGCTCCAACTATTGCTGCTTTACCTATGCATACGCCTAAACCAATATAGGCTTTAGAACCAATCCAAGCCTTTTCCTTTATCCAAATCGGGGCAGTAATTAAAGATTTGTCAGCGGTATTTTGCATTTTTATATCGTGAGAAGCAGTGCATAGATAACTATATTGCGATACTATTACGTCATCTTCCAATATTACTTTGTCTTGATTGTAACAGATTACTTTTGGGCCTAAACAAGCTCGATGTCCCATTTTAAGTTTCCAAGGAGCCCATATTTTAGCCGATGAATAAATCTCAGCATCCCATTCAACTTTAGCGCCAAAAAGTTTTAATATGCAAAGACGCCATATACGAAATAGCTTTGTTCCAAAAGGCCTGAATAAAATGAGGGCTGTGATGTTCCAGATCCCTCGTTTTAGTTTGTTTGATAAAGAAACATGACCTGGAGTGTGTTTTGATAAATCCATTTGATATTTATGAATTTAGTTTTTTATATAATTCGTTCATATGGTATGCTACCATTGTTGTAGAATACTTATCTTCAATCAATTTTCTACCTCTTTTTCCCATAGATTCCAATTCTTTCTCTGAGGTTTGCAAAAACTGACGTAAAGCCTGTGTGGTAGCTTTTGTTCCTACTTCGGTATACCATCCGCAATGAAACGTATTCAGTTCTTCCCATGGTGTTCCATTGGTTGTAATAACAGGAGCACCAGATGCCAGTGCTTCTGCTACGGCAATTCCAAAGTTTTCCGAATAAGTAGGCAGTACAAATACATCAGCTTCTCTGAACAGTTTCCATTTCTTTTCTCCATATACACCTCCACAGAAATCAACCATCGATTTAATACCAAGTTGTTTGGCTTGTTCTTTCAGTTGGTTGATATATTGTTCATCTCCTTCACCGGCAATATGAATTGTATAATCTGCTAATTCATTTTTCAGTTCAGCTACAGCTTCCAGCAAGAAGTTGATTCCTTTTTTTACATGAATACGGGATAAAAACAGGATTTGTTTTTTGCGTGTCCATTCTTTTTTTATTTCGATGTTTTCTACATCAATTCCATTGGCTATAATTTCGATTCGATTATTATAGCCTAATTTTAAAAGATTTTCCTTTTCGCTTTCTGCAGTAGCATGAAGACAATCGGCTTTTACAATCGCTTTTTTCTGATAGAGTAGGAGAGCTGGAAATTTTCGTGTCCAATAATGACGCGCCATAATCCATGGCTCCAACATACCATGTGGACTAAGTACCACTTTATAACCTGCTTTTTGTGCCCATAGTTGGGCCCAGGCGCATTGTGGCATCCAGCAGCAGTTTACATGTATTACATCAGGCTTGATTTCCTGTAATAGTTTGTTCCATGCACTCTTCATAGCTGTTCTTTGTTTCCATCCACAAGGAATGAATTTTACCTGTGTATTTTCTATTTTTACAGGATTGTCAGATGGAGCTGTAGCTATATATAGTTCACATAGTTTTCCTAATTCCTTTGCGAGCAGTTGCATATAAGAAGTAGTACCACCTGCTGTACGGTCTATGCTGGGGATAAAGTGTATGATTTTCATGTTATTTATCTTTATAAGTTTCTCCCCAAATTTTTTCAACTAATGAATCTGGAAGAAGGTTTATGATGTATAAATAAATGGAAAAAACAATTGCATTTATAATTCCAAAATGTTTTTTTCGGAAATAAAAGTTTATTGATATAGGAGAACCTAAAGGAGAATTTAATTTTTTGAATCGTTGTTTTAATGATGTATTCCATTTTCTGATTCTACAAAAGTCATTTTTGTATCCAGCAGCAATAGGTCTTGTAGTTGTATATACTTTAATATTATTCTCTATGGCGGTTAAACCATAATCAACGTCTCCTAAATCATGATGGAATATAGGATCAATAATTCCAATTTTATTAACTACATAAGCAGGGATTAATACTACATTTCCATTCATGAATGTAATTTCTTGGGGAGTTTTATTAGGTTGTATTAATTTTTTATCTTTGTTACTTCCGCCATATAAAATCTCTGTTTTTTCAAAGTTTTCTATTAGACCGGAAACAATACATTGATTTTGTCCATAAGTCATACATTCCATTAATTCTTTTAAGAAAAAAGGATAAAGTTCAATATCGTCATTTAGCCATAGATAAAAGTTATAACTACTTTTAATCGCTTCTTTCCATGCAGTATACATTCCTCTGCTCCAAAAAAGATTTCCATTTCCTTTTATAATGTGTACTTGAGGATACGTTTGTTTGATTGCTTCTGAAGTTCCGTCTGTAGAACCATCATCAACTAAATAAACATGACAATTGGGTACTATATTGAATAATGACTGAAGACAGGCTAAAGTTTTATTCTTTCTGTTAAAACAGGTAAGTAGTGCTGCTATTTTCATATATCTGTACCTTCAAATAATCTTCTGAAACCTTGTTTTACGAATTTGGCAGGTGTGCCTGCTATGATTGAGTGAGGAGGTAGATTTGTATAATCTTTATTACATAAACTGTTGGAGGAAATTATGCAATTATCTGGAGTATGTGTACCTTTCATTATGTTTACTCTGTTACCAAACCAATTGCGGGAACCTATTCTAATAATACCATCTTTTTCTAAAATTTCTTTAGTCTCTACATTTTCCATGAAATGAAAATTAGTATCAAAAACTTGACTTTCCCAGCTAATTCTAACTTCATCTTTGATTGTAATTTCTTTTTCACAACAAACTTTACTACAGGCTCCAAATTGAACTTTATCTCCTAATGTAATTATTCCTTTTTCACCAATGTATAAATACGTTCCAACACCTATTTCTAATTTACCATTTAAATATAACTCTCCACCTTTACGGATGTTGATTATAGTTGGATTGTGAGGAAACATTTCACTTCCTCTCCCTCCTATTTTTATTATGCCTCTATATAATTTTAAATTGGGGTTTATTATAACTTTTCCTTTTATACATTCGAATCTAATTTTATGATAAAAATCAAATGGAAGGTGAATAGCTTGTTTAAAAGGGAGCATTTTGAAATTAAAGTATAGGATAGCAATCCAATTGTGTTGTAATATTTTTTTTAATGTATTCATAAAAGTAATAAATAATTTAAATATTAGTGTTTAATGAAAGGTAATCTTTTAATTAGATTTATGGTAATGAGGAAGAATATAATGCTTTCAAAAAAGCCGCGAAATATATATCTGAATTCATATTCATAATAATGTTTATCTGAAAAATAATAGCAAATTGATATGATATTGATTAGAAACCATAATGAGAAGTACATTTTTTTTTCATTATAGCAAAATAGTGTACCTGCATCAATGAAATAGAAAATAATTATGAAAATAGGTATTAAAACAAGTAAATACCAATATCCCAATATGGAAAGACCTAATCCTTGAAGTGTACCAATTTTTACTCCTCCTCGTGCTGAAGGACTATTTATTGATAATGAATATAAAACATCTGTTAGACTGTAATGACGTGTTTCTTCGGGAATTTTTATGTTAAAAGCTCTTTTTATTACACCAGGTATGAAATCTATCAATTTGATTTTTAAATGTTCTTGCATAATAGGATTAGCATAACCTACGCGTTGAGCATGAAATAATGTTTCATCTAATATTTTGATACTACAAAAGCGATTTAGTATATCGTTATTTAAATATTCTTCGTCCCACACAATACCAGATTCTTTTAGCTTCTTATTTTGATTTTTTTTCTCATTATTTTGAAGAGAATTAAATGTCATTTCTATCATTTCTATACCACTTTGTCCTGCTCTATTACCTCTAGTTTCAAGCATTGCTTTGGAAATATTTATAAATGGTCCTGTAAAGAAATATATGAGTATGATAGAAATAATTACTGTTTTGAACTTCAAATATTTTTTGTAATCAATTGGATAATAAATATTATATACAATAAATAAAAAGAAACCGTTAGCTATTACCATAACAGTAGCTGTTCGCATATTAGTGGCTATACCAATTAAAAACAGTATTACTGTGATAAAAACAATTATTGTTTTGTTTACCGTGTAAGGTGTTTTAATTATATTATAATTGGGCATTAAGAAGATAAAAAGACAATATGAATATCCACTTAGCAAAAGATTTAATATATATAAATAGCTAGGCAACTGTGTTGATGTATTTGTACTTTCTTCTGTATATAGTCCATACTTTAAAATTATATAAGCCCATAATAAAGTTGATGATATTATCAATACCCATAACTCATTAGAACTAACTTTTGTATAGAAATTAAATTTTGCCAATATGTTTCTTAAAACATTTTTTCTTTTAGATAATTTTCTATAAATAAAGTGGATTATAATCAAAAGCAATTCTAGAATTAAAATATTAGAAAATGTATCAACTGTACTATGTAAATTATATGTGATAGGTTTGAATTCTACTAGAGTTGCAGGCATAGGTAAAACTGCAAAAAATAGAATATAAAAGCTGATGGCTATTGTTGATGCAGGATAATATATTAGATTATACGAATTGAAGATAGTTTTTTTATGTATTGTTATGCATAAAAAAACTATAAATATAGCATATAGAGTTTCCCAAGCAGGGAATAAAATTAATTCTAAGAATGAAACAATGGTCAATATTTTAACAAGAAACCTATAAAATATAGAAATGTTAAAATCAATTTTATGTATATTAATAGAGTCTGTCATAGTAAAATTTATTACCAATAACACGCACCTTCCACTGCTTGGGCATTTTTAATAGTGTCACATTCTAAAGGATAAATCCAATTAGAATTAAATAAAGAAGTATAATCTATGTTGATTTCTAGATCTCGGTAGTGCCATATTTTTTTTGAAGGATATTCTTTTACCCATCTGTTTCCTAGTATACCAAACATTAATTGGGTGCCACCTCCCATATGGATGGCTTGTTTTCCTATTCTTTTTATGTGAGCTGCTAAAGGAAGTCCATAAGCACCGCATCCAATTATAGCGATATCAAAATCAATTTGATTAACTGCATTTTCCATCCATTGTAATGCTTCAAACCAGTTTTTGAATTCTGATTTTGTATTGGCTACAGTCTGTACTGCTTTTAGTGTTTTTAATTCGAAATCAGGAAGAATATCTTCATTATCGAATAGAAGTTTGCGCTTTGCATATTGAGTTTTGATTGTTTCTTCAAATGGGTGAATCACTAACACTTTTTTTCCTTTCAGTATTCTGGTCCATGGCCTTTCTACAAAGAAAGGATAGAGCATTTCTAATTGTACTCGTTTGATATCATTACGCAGAGGCATATGGCACTCTGTGTACTGGTGGCAAGCCAATAAGTCAATTAAAGGTATATCTTTCATATATCGTTGTGAGAAACGTTCTGCTGTATCTTGTGTGGGAGGAAATATTCCACTCCATAGACTCATTGTTTGAAAATGTGATTCATTCCACCATGGTGTACCACAGTAGCCAGAGATGTATTCCCAGTATTTTTTTATAAATGGTGCTTTTTTATGTACAGCTATATAGTTTACCAAACAAGTTAATTCTGTGGTTCCAAACCGTGCTATCATACATGGTTTTCCTAATGCAAGCAGATCGTAGACCTCATCATTGGAGGATTGACGATTACAGTTGCATTTAGGAGGTTGGAATGATTTGTTAGAAATTTTACGATATATTTTTTTTAATATTCTGATTATGATATCTTTTGCTTTCATAAGAAGTGTATTTATTACTTTTTATTACAAATATTAGTTAGGTTATCACTGTATCTTTTCCCGTATGCTTCCCATGTAAGATTATATATATCTTTATATGCATAATTTCGTATACCGGATTGGGATGTACTAAGTTCTAATGCTTCTTGGATGCATTTAGCTAAACAGTTAGTAGAAAGTTCTTCCATTTCTATTATCCATTTTTTATCATGTAGTGATTCTCGTAAATCTCTTCCTCCCGTTTCTTTAGAACAGACTACTGGTAAACCACATGCTATTGCTTGAGCTTGAACCATAGCAAGTCCTTCGGCTCTTGAGGGCAATACAAAAACCTTAGCTTGAGAATAATATTTTATAAGTTGCTTTTGGTCTACTGCATCAATATGGGTCATGTTGTTAGATTGAGGAAACTTCATGTTAACAATGTTTCCTACATGTAGAAGTTTAAAATTATGTTGTTCACATACCTTTACTAATAAATCGCATCCTTTTTCAGTTCTCCATCCTCCTACCATAATAATGTCGTAATTATTATTTAGCTGTGTGGAATTGAATTGTGCTAAATCTACTCCATAGGGATTAACTAAGAGTTTTGATTCTTTAATACCATGTTTTAGAAAGCTCTGTTTTACATGGTCTGTTGCAATAGCAATGTAGTCTGCAATTTGATAACTCTCTAATTCTCTATTAAGACTTCTTTGAGGATAATTTTCTAGTTTATTGAACATTTTCAATTGTTCTATGATGTGCTTGCTTCCCCATTCTAAAATAGTGACAGCGTTGAATCTTTTTTTAGCTTGTATCATTGATTTTTTATAGACGCTTCCTAAGCATATATAAACATCACATTTTCTCATGAAATATGCCATATAATAGTCCAATATGATATTTCGTATATACGTAATTTTTCTATTAGTAGGAAATATTTTCTCTAAAAATAGAAATGGAAGTACAAGCCAAAGTAAAGATCGACAATTCTCTTTAGAAAGACCATATTTCTTACAGCGTGAAGTTGGAACATAAGAGTAAAATTTTACATCATGTCCTTGTTTTTCTAATTCTCTTGCTAAATCCAGTAAATGGAAGCGATGTGTAGATGCAATATTAACTTTCATTGCTTTTTAGTTTTTAGGGAGCATTAGTGTCCCGTTAAAATGGGACGAGTTAAACAATTAATCAAAAAGCCCCGGA
>ERZ791608.187-NODE-187-length-36655-cov-7.433197_pt1 | contig 36655 bp, 32 predicted proteins | sample MGYA00510276_ERZ791608 | MGnify/ENA primary metagenome ERZ791608 (study PRJEB30046, sample SAMN00791908) | human gut metagenome | study: EMG produced TPA metagenomics assembly of the A metagenome-wide association study of gut microbiota in type 2...
TTGGCCAGGCAGAGCTTATAGCGCTCAATGGCTTCTTCATAGCTGTAAATATCGTCATCGTAGGTATGCAGCTGCACTTTACTGCTGATATTTTCCTTGATCTGCTTTATATAAACCTTATTCAGGCTGTTGAAATACCGGTTCAGTGCTGCATAGCCGCAATGCGGACACAGAATAACATCATATTTCACCGCATCAATGCCTTCGTATTTTGCACGAAGATCCTGATCGGTACTTAAAAGTCTTGCCTTTCCGGTCTTCATGATCTTAGCCGGGAAATCTTCTCCGCAGACAGGACAGGTAAATGTCTTGTCAAAGATCAGATCCTTTTCTTCTATTTTTTGGGCCTCGGCTGCTGCCTTCTCTTCTTTTTTATCCTGTCCGTAAATATCCATGTTCTCCAGGTCATCCAGACCCAGACCGGCCAGTCCAAACAATTTGTCCGACATATGTCTCTCCTTTTCTTTTGTACTGTCCATTCCCGGTGACAATACGAATACAACTTTCCCGATTCCCCTTATCGGTTGTCCTACTGCTTACTTAGGCAGTACATAAGAACTCTTCAAAGATACGATACGGTTAAATACCAGTTCTCCCGGCTTGGTATCCTTGTAGTCCACGCAGAAGAAGCCCTGTCTTACGAACTGGAAGCGGTCATACGCCTGTGCCTGTGCAAATGCAGGCTCCAGACGGCACTCTGTCAGTGTGGTCAGAGAATTGGGGTTCAGATTCAGACTTCCGTCCTCTTTATTATAAACGCCTTTTTCTTCGTCTACAATATTTTCATACAGACGGTCATTACCGTTGATACGCACATGACTGATGGTAGCCGGTTCACCTTCCACAATACGCATTTCCAGGTCAATGGAGTCACCGTCAATATTGACTTCCACCGGATCCAGGTGATAGAATACATAACCACTGTTGTAATAGTTGTTACCGATAGCATCTTCATCACTGTTCAGACGCTCATTCATCAGCTTCTGGTTATATACATCTCCTTTTTTCATACGCAACTGCTGGCTCAGCAGGTCAGAAGGATAAACGGTGTTACCCACCCACGTGATGTTACGGATATAATACTTTTCACCTTCATGAATCTTCATGTAGACATCTACCGTCTTTTCATCATAAGCCGACACGCTGTCCACCACGATCTGTGCGTCACGATAACCCAGCTCATTATATTTGTCGATAATCAGCTGCTTATCTTCCTCATATTTTTCCTGAATGAATTTCTTGGTACGGAACAGGTTGATCAGTTTTCCCTTCTCATTGGTCTTCTTCATTACCCGTTTCAGCTTCTTATCACTCAGGATGCTATTTCCCTCAAACGAGATCTGATGAACCTTTACCTTTGTCTTTTTATCGATATTTACATCCACATACACCTGCTCATCGTTTTCCGGATCTTCCCGTTCCACGATATCCACTTCGGCATTTTTAAAACCTTTTTCATCAAAATGTTTCTTGATCAAAGTCTTCGCACGGTCAATGGCATTCGGAGTAATCTGAAGTCCTTTTACCATACCGATCTTTGCCTGCAAGTCTTCTCTTTCACTCTTCTTGACCCCATGGAATACGATATCAGCAATACGCGGACGCTGGGTCAGCTTGATATGCAGGTAAATCTTATTACCGATGATCTTTTCCGCATCAATACTTACAGAAGAGAACAGTCCGTGATCCCAGTAGCGCTTCACCGCACCGGTAATGTCATCTCCAGGAACCGTTATGGTCTGTCCGACAGCCAGTCCTGAAATTCCAATCAAGACATAATCTTCGTAGTTCTTTACACCTTCCACCTTGATTCCTGCAATCTCATATTTCTTGGGCGTACCATTATACAGGATGGTCGGGTTATAAATAGTGTCATTAAGTTCCTGGGCATGCACCGTAACTGGATAGCAGAACGAAACCGCCAGAATAAATAGGATGAGTGAAAAAATGTGTCGCATCTTTCGTCTTAAATTTGTTCGCTGGTTTTGCCGAATCGGCGTTCTCTTCGTTGATAATCACAAATAGCTTTGCATAATTCCTCTGCCTTGAAATCCGGCCAGAAAGTATCGCAAAAATAAAGTTCGGAATAAGCACATTGCCACAACAGGAAATTGCTGAGCCGCACTTCTCCTCCCGTCCGGATCAACAAATCCGGATCAGGCATATAATGAGTCGCCAGAAAACCGTCGACCGTCTGATCTGTTATTTCATCAGCTTTCAGATCACCCGCAAACACCCGGGAAGCAATTTGTCTGACCGCTTCCGTAATCTCCCACTTGGAAGAATAGCTCAGTGCCAGTGTCAGACACATGCCGGTATTCACCGAAGTCCGTTCAATACAGCGGTTCAGACGTTCCAGCACATTCTCCGGAAGTTTGGAAGTATCTCCGATAATACGAAAACTGATATTGTTTTTCATAAAAGTTTCCTCCTCAATGGAATCCATCAGCAAGCTCATCAAGGCTGCCACTTCATCCACCGGACGATTCCAGTTTTCAGTAGAGAACGTATACAATGTAAGATATTTCACACCCAGGCGAGCCGCCTCTTCCGCAATGACATGAACCGTTTCTGCTCCGGCCTGATGACCGAAAGTACGAATCTGCCCGCGCTGTTTTGCCCAACGTCCGTTGCCATCCATGATAATGGCTATATGCGACGGGATACGGGTCTTATCTATTTGGTCTTGGTATAACATAGCTTCAAATTCAAGTATTCCAGATTACCACTTCGGAGCAAAGCCCAACCGGTTGATACGTCCTCTGCTCAGCGCTCCATTCTCCCAGATGATCCAGATAAAATGTTCCGAATCAACGGTGCAAGAGTAATTTCCGTGACTGCTTTCATAGAATGCCCGGAAAGAACCGTCTTCCGGGAAAGTAACGGAACGGGAAACAGGATCCCAGGTCAGTCCATTGTCAATGGAGCAATAGAATCTCTCAAACGGAGCGACTTCTCCCTCTCCGGTAGTGGCTTTTCCGCCAAAGGCATACAATTTATCATCATAGTGAATCATGGAAATATTCTCCAGATTCGGACATGTCAGCGGGTTATTCTGTGCATATCTGGCCCATGACTGTTCATTGGAAATTCGGCTGAACAGCAAAGACGTGGTATCACTCGGGGCAGTACCTTCATTGTTTCCCATCAGGATGGTACGGACCAGAGTCTTATTATATGACAGCGGCATGCTGGCAGCAGACAGACGCTGGCCGGCAGCAAATGCACCCAGTGTTTCTTCTTCATCTTCTGTCCAGGTCTCATTTTCCAGGCGGACAAAACGGTTGTCCGCATTGCGTGCATACAGGATCGTCTTTTGTCCGCCGTTGGATTCATCCGTTGCAGCCACCAGCTGGGTCAATGACGGAGCATTTGCAACCAATGAATAAGTGTTATCTCCCGGATTCAGCTGATACAGCTGGTTCGAAGCCAGGAACCATACGGCATCCTTCCATACCACAGCCGAATAGCTGTCTGTACCGGCAGGAAGTGCTACGGTCTGCCATGCAGAAGGATTTCCCGTGCTGACGGTAGTATATTGTGCAACAGTCTCTCCGTTCCGGACGCCAAATACATACACCTTTCCGTCAATGGCTACGGCCTTCTGGCGCTGTAAGGAAACCCCATCAGCAAAAGTCTGCTGATAATTCAGCCACTGCAAGGAATCAGGAACCTGCTTATGCACATTGACACGAACGGTATAAGGAGTTCCCTGAACTCCGCTGTACGCATAAACCTTGAAGGTTACCGGATAGGTAAAATCGATGGAATCCTGACTGGACCACACCGTATCATTTTCGATACCCGCATCCGAACGTTTGGTATACCAGACGGATCCGTCAGAAGTCAGAGAAGTCAAAACCCTGGATACATCAGCTCCAACGGGCAAAGAGTCCTTGTTTTCAATTCTTCTGTTCAGCTGATCGATTGTAAAAGGATAACCCGAGCAGTCAATGGAATCCAGATAAACACTGTCATTCCCATTCTGATCTACCCCTGTCACCGGGACCCATACAGTTCCTATAGAAAAAGCGGTTATACTGGATTCCGAACCGAGTTTAATATCATCCAGATCGTTACCCAGGCACGATGTCATGATCGTTGCAGTCGTAAAAATTCCTGCAATAAGCGGCAAAAACTTTATTTTCATTTACAAATGAGTTCTGTTGTTACAAGTTGCAAAAGTAGAAAGTTTTTTTGCGAATACCCACTTTTGTACTAAGTTTTATATAAAATTATGGATAAACGCCGCTTTTTTATCTGCAAGCGAACCCTTTTAAAGGGTGTTTTGATAATAGCTTACGCAATTATGGTCCCAAACCTCAAAGGTGGCAGCATAACCCGCCGGAACAGCCGGAGCCTTCACTCCATCCTGCAGGACAACTCCGGAATGTTCTACACGGATGTCATCCCAAAGGCCGGAATCGATAAACGACTGAAGCAGACAGCTTCCCCCCTCTACCAGCAAAGACTGGATCTTCCGTTCATAGAGAACCTGCATGATCTGCGGCAGGATATCCTGACTGAAATCCAGCACCTGATAATCTACATTTGTCTGCCGGAGACATTCTGCCGGAACCTCTTCCGTAAAGACCAGTGTCGGTGCCGTACCGTCAAACAGTTTCAGCTCCCGGGGCAGGGTCAGTTTCCTGTCAATCACCAGCCGGAGCGGATTCGGTCCGTACCAGTTCCGGGTGGTCAATGAGGGATTGTCCAGCAAGGCCGTACGTCTTCCCACCAGTATCGCTTTATATTCAGCCCGCATCTTATGTACATACATGGAAGTAAGCGGAGTGGACAATACGGCCGGACTCCCTTCCTGCCGCAAGCGGTCGATAAAGCCATCTGCCGACTGGGCCCACTTTAAGGTAATATACGGACGTTTGCGTATATTCAAGGTAACAAAACGCCGGATCAGCTCCCGGCATTCCTCTTCCAGTACTCCGACAGTCACGTCAATTCCAGCCTCTTCCAGTTTCCGGATGCCCCGTCCGGCTACCAGAGGAAACGGATCCATGCAGCCCACCACCACTCTGGGGATTCCTTTGCTGACTATCAAATCAGCACAAGGCGGTGTTTTCCCATAATGCGAACAGGGTTCCAGACTGACATACAGGGTAGCCTCCTTCAATAAGGATTCATCCCGGACAGAACGAAGCGCATTCACTTCCGCATGACCTTCCCCGCAACGGGCATGATAACCTTCACCGATAATGCGATCCCGATAAACAACCACAGCTCCCACCATCGGATTCGGAGCCGCATTACACAAGCCGTTACGAGCCAATTGTATGCATCGCCGGATATATTTTTCGTCTTTTGTCATAGTCTTCTGTTTTTTATAATTATTTTTGCAGACCTATGCATCCTGTTTACACTGAAATCAAACAAGCGCTTTCCGGCTTCTATCCGGAAACAGAAGCCGCCGCAATGGCCAGATGGATCCTGACCGACCTGTTCCATTTCGGCACACTGGACCTTTATGCCGGCAAAGATACTGATTTTCCGACAGACGAAAGGGCCCGGTTAAATAATATTCTCACCCGGCTGAAAAGTTATGAACCCCTACAATATATAATAGGTGAAACCCGTTTCTCCGGACTCCCCTTTGAAGTGACTCCTTCGGTTCTGATTCCCCGCCCGGAAACAGAAGAACTGGTCAGCTGGATCGTGGAAGATCATCCGGACGTCCCCGTTCGCATTCTGGACATCGGGACAGGCAGCGGCTGCATACCGGTCAGCCTGGCCCACCGGCTTCCCCTGTCCACAGTTCATGCCTGGGATGTTTCTCCCGAAGCACTGGAGGTAGCCCGGCGCAATGCCATCCGGAATGGTGTTACTGTCCATTTTCAGCAGGTAGATGCCTTACAGGAGTCCTGGCCATCCCTGAATATAGACGTTCTGGTCAGCAACCCTCCCTATATTACCGAGAAGGAACGGACAGACATGGAACGCAACGTACTCGACTGGGAGCCTGAGCTGGCACTTTTTGTTCCCGACAACGATCCGTTGCTTTTTTACCGGCATATTGCCCGGATCGGGCTCGATCTTCTGTCACCCTCCGGAACCCTTTATTATGAAATCAACCGTGCCTACGGTGCAGAGACGGTTTCCCTGTTGCAGCAACTGGGATATCATTCCGTGGAATTGCGCAAGGACCTCTCCGGCAACGACCGCATGGTGAAAGCTGTCAAGCCATGAAAGAATATACCGAAAACGAACTCAGAAACAAAGCAGAAGTCTATTGTCTGGCAGCAGAGCGCTGTCCGTCCGAAGTTGAAGCCAAACTGCAACAGTGGGGAGCTTCCCCGGAAACTTCCGCCCACATACTGGAACATCTGCAGAAAGAACGCTTTGTCGATACAGCACGCTTCTGCCGTGCCTTTGTCCGCGACAAATACCGCTTCAACCAATGGGGACGCATGAAAATCATTCAGGCACTCCGGATGAAACAGCTTTCCTCTGAAGCAATCACAGGCGGAATAGCAGAGATTGATGAAGAAGAATACCGGGCCATCCTGCAAAAGCTCTTGCAACAGAAAGCCAGGAGCATCTCCGCACGCAATGATTACGAGCGCAATGCCAAACTGATCCGCTTTGCCTGCGGCAAGGGATTCCTCATGGAAGAAATCCTTCCACTTCTCCCGCAGACAGACGGCAACGAATATCCCTGCGACCATGAAGCTATGGACTGACCTCCGGGAATTCTTCTTTCCCCGCATCTGCCCGATCTGCGGGAAAAAACTTCTCCTCACAGAAGAGATTCTGTGTACCGGCTGCCTGACCGGACTGCCCTATACCCACATTCTGAACAGCCCCGGCAACGAAATGGAATGCAGCTTCTGGGGACGGTTTCCAATCCGGCGTGCCTCTTCACTCTGCTATTATGCCCGGGGAAGCAAAATCTCTTCCCTCCTGCATGACATGAAATACCACGGCGCACGGACGGCCTGCATCCAGATGGGGGAACTGCTGGCATCCGAACTCCATCCTTCCGGATTCTTCGAAGGGATAGACTGCCTGATCCCCGTTCCCCTCCACCCCAGGCGTCAGCGCACACGCGGCTACAACCAGAGCGAACTGCTGGCCCGAGGAATCTCTGCCTTTACCGGCATCCCCGTCTGCACGGATGCCCTGCACCGCATTCACCATAATCCGACCCAGACCCACAAGCACGGCTATGAACGGTGGCTCAACGCAGAAAACCTGTTTGCCCTGTCCGATAAAGCTTTGCCCGCCCTGCAGCACAAGCATATCATGCTGGTCGATGACGTACTGACCACCGGAGCAACCCTGACCGCCTGTGCCGACGTGCTGGTCTCCATCCCCGGCATACAAATCAGCCTGGTCACTCTGGCCTGGGCCAAAGGGCTCTGAAGGAGCTGTCAGGACCTTCATACCGCTTACCGCAAGATGATTCCGAAAAAATCCGCAGATAAATTTCATATTCCCGTTGGATTTCCATATTTTTGCAGAAATGTTTATCAACTATTAATTAAGTTATGAAAGCTTTGGAAAGATTATTCGCAGAAAAGTTGTTGAAGGTAAAGGCTGTAAAGATTCAGCCGGCAAACCCGTTCACCTGGGCATCTGGCTGGAAGTCTCCGATTTATTGTGATAATCGCAAGACCCTGTCTTATCCTGCACTCCGTAATTTCGTGAAGTTGGAAATTTGTCGCGTAATCCTCGAAAAATTCGGAGATGTAGATGCAATTGCAGGAGTAGCAACTGGCGCCATTGCTCAAGGTGCGTTGGTAGCTGAAGAATTGAACTTACCGTTTGTTTATGTTCGTTCAAGCCCGAAAGACCACGGTCTGGAAAACCTGATTGAAGGAGAATTGCGTCCGGGTATGAAAGTCGTTGTTATCGAAGACCTGATCTCTACCGGTGGAAGCAGCTTGAAAGCTGTAGAAGCCATCCGCAACAACGGATGCGAAGTAATCGGAATGATTGCATCCTTCACTTACGGTTTCGACGTATCCGTTGAAGCCTTCAAGAATGCAAAGGTTGAACTGGTAACTCTGACCAACTACAATGCAGTGCTTGATGCAGCATTGAAGACCGACTACATTGCAGAAGAAGACATTCCTGTTTTGCAGGCCTGGAGAAAAGACCCTGCTCACTGGACTGGTAAATAAGTAAGTTAATAATAATTGTACCCGCACGGATTATGCGAACTTCACGGTTCTCGGCTGAAAGAACGTGACGGTTCCCGTAATCCGTGTTTTTTTAATCTAAGTATATGGCTTTAAAATTCGAAAGCAGCGTAAAGCACATTCCTGCCAGTCAGGAACGCGTTTACAACAAGCTGTCCAACCTGGACAATCTGCAACCGATCCGTGAACGTCTGGCAGAAGTAAAAAATCAGCTGGACGGCAAAATAGAAGATCTTACATTCGACAACGACTCACTGACCATCAAGATTCAGGGTATCAACCTGACCTTGCGCATTGTGGAACGTGAACCGATGAAATGCATCAAGTTCGAAGGAGACAAAACCCCGATCCCCCTGAACCTCTGGATACAGATTCTCCCCGTAACCGAAGAGGAAGCCAAAATAAAAGTAACCATCGGTGCTGATGTAAACATGTTCATGAAAGCCATGGTATCCAAACCCCTGCAGGAAGGTGCAGAGAAACTGGCAGACATGCTTACCAAGATACCTTATTAATCGTCAAACGTATAAACCAACAACAATGGCTCAGAAACTTTGGGAAAAGAATGTTCAGGTAAACGAAGAGATCGACCGTTTCACCGTAGGACGTGACCGCGAAATGGACCTTTACCTGGCCAAACATGATATTTTGGGCTCCATGGCCCACATTACCATGCTGGAAAGCATCGGCCTGCTGACCTCCGACGAACTGAAGGTACTGCTCGACGAGCTGAAAAACATTTATGCATCCGCTGAAAAAGGAGAGTTCGTCATCGAAGACGGAATCGAGGACGTACATTCACAGGTGGAACTGATGCTGACCCGCCGGCTGGGCGATGTCGGCAAGAAAATCCACAGCGGACGCTCACGCAACGACCAGGTTCTGGTGGACCTGAAACTGTTCACGCGTGCACAGCTGAAGAATCTTGCAGAATCAGTAGAAGAACTGTTCCGGGTGCTGATTGCACAAAGCAACCGCTACAAGGATGTCCTGATGCCGGGCTATACCCACCTGCAGATCGCCATGCCGTCTTCCTTCGGCCTGTGGTTCGGTGCATACGCCGAAAGCCTGGTGGACGATATGCTTTTCCTTCAGGCCGCTTACCGGATGTGCAACCGCAACCCTCTGGGATCGGCTGCCGGCTACGGCTCTTCATTCCCTCTGAACCGGGAAATGACAACCCGCCTGCTGGGATTCGATTCCATGAACTACAATGTTGTCTATGCCCAGATGGGACGCGGAAAAATGGAGCGCAACGTGGCATTTGCCATGGCTTCCATCGCAGGTACCCTCTCGAAGATGGCTTTCGACGCCTGCATGTTCAGCTGTCAGAACTTCGGATTTGTCAAACTCCCGGACGAATGTACCACCGGCTCCAGCATCATGCCGCATAAGAAAAACCCGGACGTATTCGAGCTGACCCGCGCCAAATGTAACAAGATCCAGGCTCTTCCGCAGCAGATCATGATGATTATGAACAACCTGCCGTCCGGTTATTTCCGCGACCTGCAGATTATCAAGGAAGTGTTCCTTCCGGCATTCCAGGAACTGGAAGACTGCCTGCACATGGCAACCTACATCATGGACAAGATCAAGATCAACGAACACATTCTGGACGATGACAAATATCTCTACATGTTCAGCGTGGAAGAAGTCAACCGTCTGGCAGCTGAAGGCATGCCTTTCCGTGATGCCTACAAGAAAGTGGGACTGGATATCGAAGCCGGAAAGTTCACACACAACAAAGAAGTGCACCACACCCACGAAGGAAGCATCGGCAACCTGTGTAACGACCGCATCACCGCCCTGATGGATGATGTGATCTCCGGATTCCATTTTGAAGTGGCCGAACGTGCGGAAAATGCACTTTTGGGACGTTAAAAACAAAATTTCTTAAAAGAAAACGGGGGAAATGTTTGGAACATATTACAAAACTCCCTACATTTGCACCCGTTAACGCGGAAATAGCTCAGTTGGTAGAGCATAACCTTGCCAAGGTTAGGGTCGCGAGTTCGAGTCTCGTTTTCCGCTCCATTTTAGGTTGCTCGAATGGTGGAATCGGTAGACACGAGGGACTTAAAATCCCTTGGCCAGTAATGGCTGTGCGGGTTCAAGTCCCGCTTCGAGTACGAATCAATAGTTGTAATCCCTTGTAAGTTAATCACTTATGAGGGATTTCTTTTTATTGACATAAATATAGCATAAACAATATCAAAATAGCTGTTTATGTAAAAATGAAAAAGCCATCCTATGATTAAGATGGCTTCTCTATTTTGATATGCTTTATTTGCTGTATGGTATGTAGAAATTTTCAATTTTAATGAGGTGGGGTGTACCCTATTTCCCTTTATTGAAAAAGTTTTCTAAAAAGTCAGATACTAAAATTATTTTTTTGTCAAATCATTAATGATAGTTCCATCTAGTCTAAATTTATATTCAATATCATTTTTTTTGAATATTATGATTGAGTCGTTTTGACGTCTTCCTTGATAATCGTCATATTCAATGTCTATGATAACCTCTCCTTTATTATTTATACAACCATATTTTTCATTTTCCATTACTATGGCTCTATTATGTATAAAACCTCCTGCTCCATCATAAATAGGGGGGATTATCCAATTTCCTACTTTATCTATATATCCAAATTTTTTTGCTAACATATTATTGCCAACACGTTTACCCATTACGGCTAATCCTTCATGAAATTCATCTTTTTCACTTTCATATAGTGAGTTTAGCATAGGATCTGGGAATTTAGGCTCAATGACAAATTTTCCAGTTTTATCAATAAAACCATATAAATTATATGGAAGTCTCCCAAACATTGAATTGAAATATCCTTTATGTATACCAACTCTAGCAAGACCTTCTGAGAAATTCTCTGCTTCCTCAAATTTAAAAGGTATTACTATTTGATTGCTTAAATCTATATATCCATATTTATCATCTAATTTTGCACACAAAATATTTTCTGAAATCTTGCCTAATCTGTCGTATTTAAATGGAATAATTGTTTCTCCTGTTTCATAATTAATTAATCCATATTTCTTTCCAGCTTTTGCTAATTTTAAGTATTTGCCTAGTTGTGGAAATTCAAAATATCTAATATTTTGAATAGTAGAACCGTTAAATATAAAATCTGTAACTATTTGATTTTTAGAATTTGCTATTGCTAGTTTATCATTTAAATATAAGAAAGATGGGGCTGTTTCATTTTGAGATAACTTGTATATTATAGCGTCATATTTTATTTCAAAAATAGGTGTTTCATTGTATTTCAACACTCCCCATTTATTGCCAATCATCCCCATAAAAACACTATCATTCAGAAGATTTATATTTTCGTATTTAAATTGTATCTTTACATCTCCATTTTTATCCAAGAATCCCCATTTATTATTACGTTTAAATGGTAAATAATTGTTTCTACTTAATTTAAAATCTTCATAATTACATTCAATGCAAATTTTACCATTGATATCAACAAAACCGTATTTGCTATTCTTACAAATAATCCGATATTCATTTGTTAACTCCAATATTGTATCATATATGCATGGGAGAATTTCGTCTCCTTGCACGTCTATTAATCCATAGCATGAATCTAAAACAACAGATGTTCCTTCCTGAAAGTCATTAATAAGTTGGTATTTTTGCTGTATTTTATTGTAGACTTCTTTGTCTAAAATATCATACGGCTTACCTGATTGATGTTTATCACTTGTTGAACATGAAAGCACAAGTAAAACTAAAGTAAGCAAACAGAAAAATGTTTTTGTTTTCATTGTTATATTGATTTAGATAAAAAGCGTGAGCAAATACTATGCTACGCTGATAGGTATCGCCAAACACCCAGACCCATAACAAGTACGCCCACGCATATCGTGAGCATTCACTTATTGTTAATTGGGTCTTCGATTAAATTGGCGATTTTATCAGCCCAAAACAATAGCAAACGCTAAAGTTCTAATATATATCTTGAAATAGCAACTATGCTAAATCATTGCAAAAATAGGCTAAGTTTTTCATAACAAGAAATAATCGGCTTATATTATTTATATAAATATAGGTCATATCTGAAAAGATGTGGCCTTTTTTACTTTACATAATACTATGCTGCACATAACCATTTTCGGAATGCTACACCTCTTTTTGATTTTACTCTATATCCTACTGAGATAATAACATCTAAATTGTAATATTCAGTCTGTTGAGTCTGTGTTTTCCCGGGTATAGCACCATGTTGAGTAGTTGTCGCAAATTTTGCGACAACTACTTGACCCTCTAATTCTTCACGCACAGCTTTGTTAATATGCTTGCCAATTGTTTTGACATCTCTATCAAAGAAGGTAGCCATCTGCTGTAGGTTCAGCCATTCTGTATTTTCCTCTGTAGCAACAGGTACTTCCAAAGTCATATCACGATCTTTAAAGATTGCGACATTATTCTCCATATTATTCTTTTATATAAGGCTTTCTCACCACTTGTTAATAATAGAAGCCCGATATGTAATCGTATCAGCCCCGATAGTCAGCTCAATACGATAATTCTGTCCGACAGACAAATACGAAATCAAATCATAAAAATCAATCGTTTCCGTCAGATTCTCTCCGTTACGGGTGTAGTTAACAGCCAATTTAATTTTCATACAATCCTGAGGAATCAGCAGCATCTTATCAAAAAGGCTTAATTGACTGACAGGCTTCAGCACTCGTTCTATCTTCTTTTGGAAAGGAGTATCGGCCTTACCGACAACAGCAGCAGGTTTCCACGAGGATTCGCCTGAATCCTGTTCCAGAGTGCCTTTAACCGCTATGTCATAAAAAGACGCATCATGAATCGTAGCAGTAACTCCCTGATCAGTTTTAACGATTATCTGCAACTGGGCAAGCTCATGCCTAAACTCCAGCCCGACTTTCTCCGGCTTTTCTTCTGCTTCATATCTTGCCCACCCAACCAGAGCGGTCATCAGATCCACGGCTTCATCACCAGTTCTGGAGCAGTCAAAGTCAGCAACAGAAATAACTCCATCAGCCGTTACACTGACTCTCGTTCCGCTCCCTTCCAATGGATACACCGGAGACACAGCATAGAACCTGTGAATTTTCTCCATTGTCCAGTAGCGTCTTCCTCCTTCATAAGCCCAGGTACCATCTGTCACCTTATCGCCCTCGAATATGGGAACAGGAGAATCCTCAGTAAGATACCATCCCCATAACCGGAAATCACCCATTCCTTGTGCATCGCTCACTGTACCATATATATCCGTCAGCGAAGCCTGAAAAGCAATGGGGTATTCAATCACCTCAAGATCTGCTTCCACATTGGAAGTACAAGCAACCAAACAAGCTGACAGCCAAGCTATCGCCATCAGCCTAACCTTAAGATAAACAGCCTTCATAATCTCTATAATTTATAACAATCAGACTAAAGTTCTGGCTAATATACCCCATGCGGATAAACACATATGGAGTTGCTAAATATACAAATAAAATCCGAATAAACCATGACAAAACGACAATCTTCCGGCATTGAGCGGACGATCAATCCCAATCGAGCAGACGATCGGCCGGAATCGACCGGAGAATCTTACGGTATCGAGCAGACAATTCTACCGTATCGTGCTGGTGGAACTTTTGTTTTCTCCTGGTGGAACTTTTATTTTCTCCTGGTGGAACTTTTATTTTCTCCTAGTGGAACTTTTATTTTCTGCTGGTGAAACTCTTGTTTCGTCTTGATGAAACTCTTGTTTCGGACTGACGAAACACCCGCATCTTGCAGAGAATACAGAGCCTTATTACTGAGAATATCTCATCAAAAAGCGAAACAATTTATCGGCAAGACGAGCATACAGAAACAAGGCTGTCTCACGATTCTAAATCCTGAAACAGCCTTACTTTCACAAATCCAATTATACAATGGCACAAGGTATCAACAGATGTAATATGGAAACTTAAATCAGGAACACTATGGTAAGCAGAAATTTTCGTTCCGCAACAGAAAACACACTCCGCAATAAAGGCACAGGCTTGGATAGTCACCATTAAAGATATATGAATCAAGCATTTACCCAGAGAAAGAGCACCTTCTTCTCATCATCTCTGCCAGCTTTGCCAGCCTATATATAAACTTATAGGGAAAGTGCGGACAAAAGTCCTAAAAAAGATTTAGAATATCTGTCCGCACTAACTATATAGGTTTAAAAAGGGATTGGCAAAGCTGGCAGAAGACAGATATTTCCCCAGGGGAACTCACTATCAGTCAATCAGATAATTCTTTCCCGCATTTTAAATCATCTTTGCGGAACTTATGAAAGCGGAAACTGTTTCAGTAAAATCTGGAAATATTTGTACATTAAAAAAAAAAATCACTTTCTTTGTGTAATTTTAAAACAATCTGAATTATGAAACGCATATTACTTCTTGGGTTGTTTATCTGTAACCTTTTGGGAATGGAAACAATCGCACAGAACATTACAGGGAGCATAATCAACAAACAAAATAAACGATAGCTGCGTTTCTGTCATTCAGTAATACATCTTCAATACCTACAATGAGGAATTCAACGGAATAATAATGAAATCAAGCGGCGTTTACAATAGTTTTTCCTATCTTTGCACACATAACTATTTTTATTTTCCAGTCCATATGAAAAACCTTTTTCTTACCCTCGTATTGAGTTTGTTCTGTATGACAATGATCGGACAGGACAATACATCTGCATTAATCCCTATGCCAAACAAAATCATTAACGGCAATGGAGCTGTATTCACTGTCAATGCCAGACATTCAGCCATCACTTTCGACAACAAAGAGCTAAAGTTTGCGGCTGAGAAACTTCAGGATATATTCAAAAGAAGAATGAGCGAAAATCTCAATATATCCCCGACAGGCAATGGCACCATCAGACTTATCATTGACAACAGTCTTGAGCACAAGGAACAATATTCACTGGAGATCAACAATAAAGGAATAACCATAAAAGGGGCTTCAAAAGGAGCAGTTCTTTATGGTGTTATCACTCTTGAACAGATTCTGATGGGAGATATATGCATGACTTCACAAAAGAAAATCCGTGAAATCTATATCTACGACAAACCCCGTTTCGAATACAGGGCTATGATGCTTGATCCTGCCCGCAATTATCTGCCAGTAGAAAGCATCAAATTCTTTATTGATAAAATGACACTATTCAAATACAATGTATTACAACTTCACCTTACAGACGATCAGGGATGGAGAATATATATTGAGAAGTATCCACAATTAGCCAGTAAAGACCACTATACCAAAGAAGAGCTCAAAGATATCATTAAATATGCAGAAATGCGCAATGTTACGGTTATTCCGGAAATTGATATTCCAGGACATACCTGTGCCATGCTTTCTGCCTTTCCTGAGTTCAAGTGCGAACACAAGTCAGCCACTCCCATTGAATTAGGGAAAAGCGTAGATATGATGCTATGTGCTTCAGTCGGGAAAGTATATACAGTTATTGATGATATTATAAAGGAAACTTCGAAAATATTCCCTGCACCATATATACATCTCGGTGGAGACGAAGCTGCCATAAAATATAACTGGGCTGAATGTCCACGCTGCCAAAAACTGATGGCAGAACTAAAATACGAAGATCCTTCCCAACTTATGATACCATTCTTTAGTAAAGTTCTCAAAAGTGTAAAAGAGGCTGGGAAGAAAGCCATATTATGGTGTGAGCTTGACAATATATATATGCCGGCTAATGATTACCTCTTCCCCTATGATCCGGAAGTCACACTTGTAAGCTGGCGTGGAGGACTTACACCCAAGTGCCTGGAACTTACCCGAAGACATGGGAATCCGGTCATCATGGCTCCCGGTGAATATGCTTATCTTGACTATCCTCAATACACCGGAGATTTCCCGGAATTCAATAATTGGGGAATGCCGATAACCACACTGGAAACATGTTACCAGTTTGATCCCGGCTATGGAGAACCTCTTTCCGGTCAGAAGCACATAAAGGGGATTATGGCAACACTCTGGGGAGAAGCCATCAAAGACATCAACAGAGCAACTTATATGGCATATCCCAGAGGTCTGGCCCTCTCCGAAGCCGGCTGGACTGAAATGAAAAACCGTAACTGGGAGTCTTTCAAAAACAGAATGTATCCTAACCTGATGAACCTCATGAAGGAAGGAGTATCAATACGGGTACCCTTTGAGATCGAACAGAAGCTGGAAAATTACCGATAGTCAGATTTCCCGGACCGGCATTCCGATGCCGGACGGGTATCAAAGCAAACGGCGGCTGAAGTAACGGACCGGATAACGTACCGAAAGAAAACCTACAACCAGAACGGTAGCCAATACCAGCAATACATCGCTGGCCAGAACACGTACCGGATAGGCATCGACCACAAAACTGCCGGATGAGCCCAGAGAAAGCAGTCCGTAGGTCTGCTGGAGATAGCAGAGGCCGACTCCCAGTACCACGCCTGCAATGGCGCCCAGAAAAACGATCAGACAGCCTTCATACAGGAAGATGCGTTCTATCTGACGGTTGTCTGCTCCCAGATGGCGCAGCGTCTCTACATTCTCACGCTTGTCGATGATCAGCATGATCAGCGAACCGATGACATTGAAACAGGCAATGATCAGAATAAAAGTCAGGAAAAGATAGGAGATCAGCTTTTCTACCCGCATGATGCGATAGGTATCTGCCTGCTGTTCATAACGGTCTTCCACCCGGAAACGGTCGCCCAGATGTTCTTTCAGCTTACGCTTGACCACGCCCGGATCGGCATCCGGCTTCAGTTTCAGACCGACAGAACTGACTTCCGTGGTGTACTGGAACAGGCGACGGGCAAACGACAGGGAGGTCAGAATGTAGGAAGCATCGTATTTTTCCTGATTGACGGCAAAGGTCAGCCCCGTGGAGAAAAGACGTTCACCGGTAAAGGCCGTAGCCGGATTGGCCAGGTTGACTTTGGCACCCCGCTTGGGGGCATAGATCTCAAGAGGATCCAGAAAACGGATTCCCGAACCCAGAACGGAAAGCAACTGGATACCGGGAATGGCATAATCGGCCACTTCATCGTGTAGCAGCAGATCGCCGCGGCCAAACAGAATGCTGTCAATCGGGGTCAGACGGTCGAAATTGTCTTCCACACCCTTGATGACAGCCATAGCCTGACGTCCCTTGTACTGTACCATCGCATTATCTTCGAGGGATTCCGATACAACCTCAATCTCGGGCATGCTGCGCAATGCCTGAATCTTCGGATCCTGTCCGTCGAAAACCTTGCCGGTGACGGGAGTAATCTTCAGTTCGGGATCGAATGCCGTAAAGTAATCTGAAACCAGGCTCTGGAAGCCGTTGAAGACGGAAAGGGTACAAACCAGTGCCAGCGTAGCCAAAGCCACGCCACACACGGATATGCCTGAAATCACATTAATGGCATTGTGTGATTTCTTCGAAAAGAGATATCTCCGGGCTATGTAAAATGAAAAATTCATTTCTTGAGCAGCTCGTCGATATGCGCTGCATAATCGAGCGAATCATCTACAAAGAATTTCAGTTCGGGAATGATACGCAGCTGATGGCGTACACGGTTTCCCAGTTCAAAGCGGATAGCCTTCATGTTCGCATTGATGTTTTTCACGATTTCTTCGCTGCGTTCCGACGGGAACACGCTCAGGTAAACTCGTGCATAACTCATATCCGGACTGATACGTACGATACTCACCGATACGAGAACTCCCGGCATCGCCTTGGTCTGCAACAGGAATATATCGCCCAGTTCCTTCTGGATCAGGCGTGCAATCTTATTTTGTCTGGTAGTTTCCATTCTTACTCTCTGTTCTTAAATTATCTATTTCTTACGGATGATCGTCAGCCCGTCACGCATCGGAAGAATGACCTTCTCTACCCGCGTATCGGCTGCCACCAGATCGTTGAAATGCTTGATGCCGATGGTCTGAGTATCCGTATGATGTGGTTCCTCCAGTACATGACCGTCCCACAGGGTATTGTCGGCAAGGATATATCCTCCGGGGTTCAGCTTCTGGAGAATCATCTCGTAGTACTCCACATAGAAACGCTTGTTTCCGTCCATGAAAGCCAGATCGAACATCACGTCCATCTTCGGCACCATCTCAAGGGCGTCTCCGATGTAGAACCGGATCCGGTCGGCATAAGGAGAATTTTCCAGCCACGGACGTGTGAAGTCTTCCTGCTCATCGTTGATCTCGAAGGTGTGGAGCATCGCTCCGTCTTCCAGCCCTTCTGCCAGACACAGAGCGGAATATCCGCTGTATGTTCCGATCTCAAGGACCTGCTTCGGGCGGATCATCCGCACAAACATTTTCAGCATCCGCCCCTGCAAATGTCCCGAAGCCATGCGGGGACGCAGCAGTTTGACGTGCGTCGCCCGGTACAAGGCTTTCAGATAGTCTCCTTCTTCATCGATATGCTGGAGAATATACTCGTCCAGAGCATCCGTTTCCTTCATGAATTACAGGTAACGGTTACGGTTGGGAAGTACATAATCCATGGCATACTTCAGTACGTCTCCCACCTCGTTGATTTCCAGGAAGGAAGTCTGCGTACCTCTCTTTCCGCCGCTCAGGTAGGCCACCATGTCGGTTTCGCTCAGCACGCCGTCGTCCAGCAGTTTGCGCAGGGCAGCGAAGTAATAAGCCTGTCCGTTGGCTTTTTCCGGCATGAAGATAGCTTCTACACCGTATGACAAAGCCAGATGGCGCATGGTCTTTTCCTTGTAGCATACTGCCAGCACCGGATATTTTCCACGGAAAGCAGCCAGGTTGCGTGCGGTCAGTCCGCTGAAGCTGTCGGTAATAATGGCACGGATCGGCATCAGGTTGGTAGCACGTACAGCCTGCTTGGCAAGGAAGCTGGTTACATCGGTATTCTCCGGAGTCAGAGGAATAGGAATATCGTTTTCTTCCATCTTGTCCTTTTCAGCCTGTGCTGCAATCTTGGCCATTGTCTTCACGGCTTCCACCGGATACTTGCCATAAGCTGTTTCACCGCTCAGCATCAGGGCATCCGTACGGTAATAGATTGCATTGGCAATATCCGTTACTTCAGCACGGGTAGGACGCGGATTGTTGATCATTGTGTGCAGCATCTGGGTAGCAACGATCACCGGCTTTCTGGCCAGGATACATTTCTTGATCAGCTGACGCTGGATACCCGGAATACGTTCCTGAGGCACTTCGATACCCAGGTCACCGCGGGCAACCATCACACCGTCTGCCACTTCCAGGATTTCATCGATGTTGTCCACACCTTCCTGGTTTTCAATCTTGGCAATGATCTTGATGTCGCTGCCATACTGATCCAGGATCTGACGGATGTCAAGCACGTCCTGACGGTTGCGGACGAAAGAGTGTGCAATGAAGTCAATATCCTTTTCGATGGCATAAAGAATGTTGTTGCGGTCTTTTTCAGTCAATGAAGGCAAGTTGATGCGTACACCCGGAACATTCACACTCTTGCGGCTTCCCAGGGTAGCGTCGTTCATCACTTCACAGAACAGGGTATCATCGGTCTTTTCTGTTACAGTCAGAGCCAGTTCTCCGTCGTCAATCAGGACAGAAGCGCCCACAGAAAGGTCACGTACAAAGTCAGGATAAGTTACGGCAATGCATTCACGGGTGGTTTCCTGATCGGGTTTACCCACAATGCGTACCTTGTCACCAGTCTTAAAGTCAATCGGTCCTTCCGCACTGGCCGTAGTACGGACTTCCGGTCCTTTGGTATCCATCAGGATGGCAATACGGTTGGAAACTTCGCGTACATTGGCAATCAGCTTTTCAAATCCTTCACGGTTGGCGTGTGCCGTATTCATACGGACTACATTCATACCGGCTTCGAAAAGTTCTCTGATAAAATCCACCTCACAACGCAAATCCGAGATGGACGCAACGATCTTTGTCTTTTTCAACATCATATTATATATAACTAATATTATTCTAAATCTTTCAGCGTCTCTCCTTATATATAAAGGAAATCAGATATATAAAGAGTCGGCCTTATTTCACTCCTTTGGCCTGCAACAGAGCTTCTACTGCCAGACGATAGGAATCCAGCCCGAAGCCACAGATAACTCCCAGACACGCACAGGAAATCATCGACTTATGACGGAACTCCTCACGCGCATGCACATTGGATATATGCACTTCAATGACCGGAGCCGGAACAGCCCGGATGGCATCCTGCAAAGCAATGGAAGTATGAGTGTAAGCACCTGCATTCAAGACAATTCCATCCAATGAAAAGCCTGCTTCCTGAATCCGGTCAATCAGCAGTCCTTCCACATTCGACTGGAAATAATCAAGTTCCACGTCCGGATACAAGGCTTTCAGCGTGCCTAAATAGTCCTCAAACGAAACCGAACCATAGATGGAAGGCTCCCTTTTACCCAACAGATTGATATTGGGACCATTGATAATCAGTATTCGCATAACCGTAAGTTCTGAACTTTTTGTACCTTTGTTGGAGATTTGGGCACAAATATACAAAAAGAAATGGAAAATCACGCGAAAAATGGAAAGATAATAACAAAGTATAAGCAATACCTCAAGCTGGAAAAGTCATTCTCAAGCAATACGATAGATGCTTATCTGACCGACCTGGACAAGCTGATGGCTTATCTTACGCTGGAGGGGAAGGATTGTCTGGAAGTGACGCTCGACGACCTGGAAACATTCTCTGCCGGTCTGCATGACATCGGGATCAATGCCCGGTCGCAGGCCCGCATCCTGTCCGGCGTACGTGCTTTCTACCGTTTCCTTTTACTGGAGGACTACATACAGCAGGATCCGTGTGAGCTGCTGGAATCTCCGCAGACAGGCCGTCATCTGCCCGATGTTCTGACGGTGGAAGAAATTGACCGGCTGATCGGAAGCATTGACCGCAGCAGCCGGGAAGGACAGCGCAACCGGGCCATTCTGGAAACACTGTACAGCTGCGGGCTGCGTGTTTCCGAACTCTGCAACCTCAAGCTGTCGGATCTTTATCTGAACGAAGGCTTTATCAAGGTGGAGGGGAAAGGGAGCAAACAGCGTCTGGTCCCTATTTCTCCCAAAGCAATCAGCGAACTCAACAACTACTTTCCGGACCGGAACGCCGGACTGATCAAGCCCGGATACGAAGATTTTGTATTCATCAGCCGGTTCGGCAAGAACATTTCCCGCATCATGGTATTCCATATCATCAAGGAACTGGCCGGAATGGCCGGCATCAAAAAGACAATCAGTCCGCATACCTTCCGGCATTCCTTTGCCACACACCTGCTGGAAGGCGGGGCCAACCTGCGGGCAATCCAGTGTATGCTGGGTCATGAAAGCATCGGGACAACGGAAATCTACACCCACATAGACCGCAACCGCCTGCGTCAGGAGATCATCGGACATCATCCCCGTAACTTATTGGAACAAACCCGGAAAACGAAGGATATGACCGGAAAATGAGAAGAAAAAGACTTTTTTTAATCTTTTTTTTAAAAGACGGCTAAAAAAACGATAGAAAAAACTAGTACCTAATAGAGTTTTTCATATCTTTGCCACAAAATATACAAAAATACGAAGTAGAAACAATTAATTTATAAACCTAATAATTAAAATCATGATTAAGAAGTTGTATTTGCCCTTAGTGGCATTGTTGGTCCTTGCTTTCTCTTCATGTAGCAAGATGGGCGAATTGTCTGCTGACTACTTCACAACGAACCCTGAAGTGTTAGAAGCTGTCGGTGGTAAAGTTCCTGTAACCATTACAGGTAAATTCCCGGAAAAATACTTCAAGAAAAACGCAACTGTTGAAGTAACTCCGGTTTTGAGATGGGAAGGCGGCGAAGCTAAAGGTCAGCCGGCTATGTTCCAGGGAGAAAAAGTAGAAGGTAACGACCAGACTATCTCTTACAAGACTGGTGGTACTTATACTATGAAGGCTTCTTTCGACTATGTTCCCGAAATGGCCAAATCTGAACTGTACCTGGATTTCAAAATCCGTAAAGGTAAAAAAGAATACACCATTCCTTCTGTAAAGATCGCTGACGGTGTAATCGCTACCTCTGAACTGCCGACTGTAGGTTCTGCTAACGCAGCTTACGCTCCGGATGCATTCCAGCGTATCATCAAACAGGCTCAGGAAGCTCAGATCATGTTCTTGATCCAGCAGGCTAACCTCCGCGCAAGCGAACTGAAGTCTGAAAACCTGAAAGACTTCCACAAGAAAGTGGTTGCTGTTGCAGGTGACACCAAGAACTACAAACTGGACAACATCGAAATCTCTGCTTACGCTTCTCCTGATGGTGGTGTGAAACTGAACACTACTCTGGCTGAAAACCGTCAGAACAACACTGAAAAGTACATGAACCAGCAGTTGAAGAAAGGTAAGATCGAAACTACTGTAGACACTAAGTACACTGCTCAGGACTGGGAAGGATTCCAGGAACTGGTTTCTAAATCTAACATCCAGGACAAAGACCTGATCTTGCGTGTATTGTCTATGTATCAGGATCCGGAACAGCGCGAATCTGAAATCAAGAACATTTCTTCAGTTTACAAAACTCTGGCTGACGAAATCCTGCCGCAGTTGCGTCGTGCTCGCCTGACTGCAAACTATGAAGTAATCGGCCGTAGCGACGAAGAAATCAACGCTGCATTCGATGCTAAAGAAGATTCTATCAGCGTAGACGAATTGCTGTATGCTGCAACTCTGACTAACGACAACGCTCGTAAGGAAGCTATCTACAAACGTACAATCGAAAAATACCCGAACGACTACCGTGCTTACAACAACCTGGGTATGATGGCTTACATGGCTGGTGACAAGGCTGCTGCTGAAAACTACTTCAAACAGGCTGCAAGCAAGAGCTCAAGCGCTGCTGAAGTTAACACCAACCTCGGTCTGTGCGAATTGGTTAAAGGTAACGTAGCTGAAGCTGAAAACTACCTGAGCAAGTCTACCGGTGCTAACACTGCTAACGAAGCTCTGGGTAACCTGTACATCAAACAGGGTCAGTATGACAAGGCTGTTGCTGCATTCGGCGACACTAAGACTAACTCAGCTGCATTGGCTCAGATCCTGGCTAAGGATTACAACAAGGCAAAGAACACTTTGACTGCTGTTAAGAATCCGGATGCTTACACTGACTACCTGATGGCTATCGTTGGTGCTAGAACTAACAACGCTGATCTGGTTAAATCTAGCCTGGCTAAAGTAGCTCAGAAAGATGCAAATCTGGCTGCTCACGCTAAGATTGACCGTGAATTTGCTAAATATGACATCCAGTAATCATTGAGATACTGGTTCTCATTTTGAACTAAGAAATTCAAAAGGGCATGTCGGCCGACATGCCCTTTTTTTATTCATGAAAAAAGATTCATAAAATCAGCCGGTTCACCAAAAAATTGTGTACTTTCGCAAAAAACAAATCGGAACAATGAAAGGACGCCATTCGCTATTGTTGATACTAGCTCTTACTCTGCTTCTTCCCGCCTGCCGGAAAGAAGTCAAATTTGAACTGACAGGAGAACTCACCGGTCTGCAGACAGACAGACTGTTAGTCATCTATGACGATCCGGTAGCCAAACTGGACACAATCTTTCCGAAGAACGGAACATTTACTTATACATTTATTCCTGATACATTCACCAATTTCCGACTGGTGAACGACTCTGGTATGTACATCCCGATATTTGCAGGAAAAGGCTGGGAAGTCAAGCTGAAAGGAAGCTTCCGCCACCCTGAGACAGAAGGTGACGGGCCCAACTCCGACTACCGTGATTTCCTGAGCAGCATCAGCGGCCATGAGAATGATACAGCCTTCCTCCGCAAGCAAGCTGAAACCTTTATCCAGAGCCATCCGGAATCCTTCGCCTCGGCCTATGTGCTGGAACAATACTTCATCCGTACAGCCAACCCCGACCGCGACCGGATCAGCCGACTGATGGAGCCTCTGACAGGCAGGGTGAAAGACTGCCGGGTACTTGCCCCCGCCACTGCCCTGTTGGGTGAAAAGAAAAACGACAACCGGTTTGTCAACTATTTCTCCTGCAAGGACCGCAACGGGAAATACCTTTCCTGGAACAGCGGCAAGGAAGCATATACACTGATCAGTTTCTGGGCCAGCTGGGATGCAGCCAGCATCAGCGAACGCGATTCGCTCTTCAGCCTGCTCAGCGATTTTCCTGAAGAAAAATTCAGGGTGCTGAATTTCTCGCTCGACACCAGCCGCGAAGACTGGCTCAAGGCCTGCCGCGAAGACAGCAAACAATGGATGGAGACCTGCGACTTCAAGGGATGGGACAACCAGCTTGTCAGGCAGAACTCCGTCGCCCGCCTGCCGGCCAACCTGCTGATTGACCACAGCCGCAGAATCCTCGGCACCGGCCTTCACGGAGAAGCCCTCAAGGCGAAACTGAAGGAACTCATCAAATAACCGGAAAAACATACAATAAAGAAAAACACACCATGCTGGTCAAAACATTCGGTGCCGCCGTACAAGGTATCGACGCCACCCCCGTCACCATCGAAGTCAACAGTTCCCGCGGCATCCGCTTCTTTCTGGTCGGCCTGCCCGACTCGGCCGTCAGGGAAAGTCATGAACGCATCGTATCAGCCCTCCAGGTAAACGGCTACCCGTTTCCCGCCTGCCAGCTGGTGGTCAATATGGCACCGGCTGATATCCGCAAGGAAGGATCGGCCTACGATCTTCCGCTGGCCGCCGGCATTCTGGCTGCAACCGGCGGAATCCGCAGCGACCGGCTTCCGCACCTGATGCTGACGGGAGAGCTTGGGCTCGACGGAAGTCTGCAGCCCGTCCGCGGTGCCCTGCCCATTGCGCTGGCCGCACGCCGCCAGGGGCTGGAAGGACTGATCCTTCCCCGCCGGAACGCCTGCGAAGCCGCCGTGGTGGAAGGCATTGACATTTATGGAGCTGACAACATCGGCCAGGTGATCCGCTTCCTCAACGGAGAAGAAGACCTGCCGGTCACGCATACGGACATCCGGGAGATATTTGCCCGCGGACAGGAAACAGCCGGCCCGGACTTTGCCGACGTGAAAGGACAGGAAAGCGTAAAGCGTGCCCTGGAAGTGGCAGCGGCAGGCGGCCACAACATCCTGATGATCGGGCCTCCCGGAAGCGGGAAGTCCATGATGGCCCGCCGCCTGCCCGGCATTCTGCCGCCGCTGACCCTTGAGGAAAGTCTGGAAACAACCAAGATCCATTCCGTAGCCGGAACACTGGGAAAAGATACCCCGCTCATCACCGTGCGTCCCTTCCGGAGCCCGCATCACACCATCTCACAGGTGGCCATGACAGGAGGAGGTGCCAGCCCGCAGCCCGGCGAGGTGAGCCTGGCCACGGGCGGTGTGCTCTTTCTGGACGAGCTGCCCGAATTCAGCCGCAGCGTGCTTGAAGTGCTCCGCCAGCCGCTCGAAGACCGCCACATCACGGTGTCGCGCGCCCGCTACACCGTTGACTATCCGGCCGGCTTCATGCTGGTGGCCTCCATGAATCCCTGCCCGTGCGGATATCACAATCATCCGACACGCCCCTGCGTGTGTACACCGGGACAGGTGCAGCGCTATCTCAGCCGCATCTCCGGGCCGCTTCTCGACCGCATTGACATGCAGGTGGAAATCACCCCTCTCCCCTTCGAAAAGATGTCCGACGCCCGTCCTTCCGAACCGAGCGCCGTCATCCGGGAGCGCGTGGTCCGTGCCCGCCGGCTGCAGGAAGAGCGGTTTGCCGCCCATCCGGGAATCCATTGCAACGCCCGGATGACCTCCCGCCTGCTGGCCCGCTATGCCCGTCCGGACGAAGCCGGCCTGCGCCTGCTGCAGACTGCCATGGAGCGGCTCAGCCTCTCGGCACGCGCCTACGACCGCATCCTGAAGGTGGCGCGCACCATTGCCGATCTGGAAGGAAGTCCTTCCATCCTGTCCTCCCATCTGGCCGAAGCCATCGGCTACCGGGGCCTCGACCGTGCCGGCTGGGCAGGATGACCCGTCATTCCACCTGCCGTCCGTCGAAGAAACGGATCGTGCGCGAAGTCTGGCGTGCCTGTTCCTCGTTGTGCGTCACCATGACGATGGTCCGTCCGTCTTCCCGGTTCAGCCGGTGGAGGATATCCATCACTTCCGCCCCCATCCGGGAGTCCAGGTTACCCGTCGGCTCGTCGGCCAGCAGGATCTCCGGATTGCCGATGATGGCACGGGCGATGGCCACACGCTGGCACTGCCCGCCCGAAAGCTGGCCGGGGAAATGGCGCATGCGGTGGCTCAGTCCCACCCGTTCGAGCACTTCCTGCGCCAGACGGAGGCGTTCCGACGATCCCGTTCCGCGGTAGAGCAGAGGAAGCTGCACATTGTCGATCACATTCAGCGAGCCGATCAGATGGAACGACTGGAAGACAAACCCCAGCGTCCGGTTGCGGAACTCTGCCAGCCGGCGGTCGCCCATGGCAGGGGTGATCACATTCCCGTTCAGCTCCAGCGTTCCGCTCGTCGGAGCATCCAGCAGGCCGATGATATTCAGCAGCGTCGACTTGCCGCAGCCCGAAGGCCCCATCACGCTGAGAAATTCTCCCTTTTCCACTTCCAGGTTCACATTCTCCAGAGCCTGGGTTTCAATCTCATTCACCCGGTAGATCTTATTGATCCCGGTCAGTCTGATTATTGCCATATTGCATTCGTTTTTTAACTTGTTCATACCATACTTATTCATCACGCAGTGCGTCGGCCGGTTCCTCGCGGGCGATACGGCTCACGGGGATCAGCGTGCTGACGAGGGAAACCGCTGCCAGCAGGACGTATACGACACCGCTCACCACCAGGAAATGGGCCAGCGGACGGTTCTGCCAGTAGAAGGTGTCGTCCCCTTCCAGACTGCCGGAAGTCACGACATACTGTGCCACTGCCACAAGGCCGATCAGGAAGGCCACCGTAACCAGCAGCCAGGCTTCAACCAGAAAACGCTTCCGCACGTCACGTTTCGTCGCACCCAGACTGCGCATCAGGCCGATCTCCCCACGGCGGGCATCGCAGCGCACCCAGAAAGTGCCGGTCATGCCCAGGAAGATGCAGAGCAGGGCGAATCCGGCCAGAGCATACTGCACACGCAGCTTGTTCAGTGTACCGCTATTTTCCAGCTCGTTCCGGATCTGCCGGTTGAACGAAACCAGTTCCGGATAGCAGAAATTGCCGATCTGAAGCTGCGGAACCACTTCCTCGCGGAACCGCTTCTCGAAGGCCCGGGCATCCACACCGTCCTTCAGCCGGAAAACGATAAACCATCGCCAATGGATATAGGGTTCGGGCTCAAATCTGGAATTCAGAAAGACAACCAGCGGAAAGGGCTGCTCGTAATCGCGGTGCTTGAACTCACCGAACACGCCGGCCACTTCAAACGGCTTGCCGCTCATGAAGAATTTCTTTCCCCGGACATCCGTTGTTCCGTAAAAGCGGCGGGCCAGTGTGGCCGAAACAAACACCTTGTCGCCATCCAGACAGTCGGCCGGAATCTCAAGATCCCGCCCGGTAACGGCATCACGCATGCCGTAGGTGCGGAACAGGTTGCCGCCATCGCGGACATAAAACTCATAATACTGAACCGACAGCTTCCGTGTCTGTGCGTTGTCGAGCGTGTCCGTGGCAATGGTATAGCCGCTCCAGGATCTACAGTTAGGAAACGAATAAGGCGTCACGAAGGTCAGATCCGTCACTTCCGGACACCGGCGGATCAGACCGGCAATGTGCAGGAGATTGTCCCGCTGGGCGGTGTCGGTCACCTCTTTCCGGTAGCGCACATCGTTGAAATCATAGGCCTCAAGTTCGAGCACATACCGTCCCTCGGATTCAAACTCGGGAGCAATCAGCCGGTTGCCCGTCAGCACACAGACGGGATCAATCACCGTCCACAAAAAGAAAGTCACTGCGATCAGCTCCAGCAGAATCCATCCGTTCTGTCTCCGCTGATTCCATAATTGGTGTAGAATATTCTGAAACATAGTCATTGGTTTTTATCGCTGTGCATGAAGTGAATTGACAATGGAGTGACGCAACGCCCACAGGGCAGGTATCAGCGCCGAAAGCACATTCAGGAAAAGACAGGCCAGAAAGGCCATCGCAAAAACATAGGGATTGAAGAGCACCTCCGGTCCCAGGAAGAGAGACGCATCGGAGTATGGGATCCCCCCCCACTTGGCTGTTCCCAGACTCAGGATCCATCCCCGGGCGGACAGAAGGATGCCCCACGACACCAACATTCCGGCAACTCCTCCGAGTAAGGTCAGCAACAGGTTCTCCCATAGCACCTGGTTCACCAGCATCCGGCTGGTGGCTCCATACGCCCGCCGGACTCCCAGTTCGCCCAGGCGCCGGTCCATCCGTGAAGAAATCAGTCCGCCCAGATTCAGAGCCGGGATGAAAAGCAGGGCCAGCAGAATGTAAGCCAGCTGCCGGACGGTCTGCTTCACATCAGGCGCCCCCATGCAGTCCGTACGTAACGAACTTTTCCAATAGTCGTCCGGCTGTTCCATCAGATCGCTGACATAGGGATGATCCTGCGCATTATAACGCCGGAAAGCATCCTGCACTTCCGCCCGCAGCTGCTTCTTTTCCGCCCGGGTCGGTGCCGTCAGGTAGATCCAGAAAGCGCCGTTCAGCCTTCCGTCGGGATCTTTGTCATCGAACGCCGGACAACGCGTCATGGGCATCCACAGGTCGGCGACCGTTGTGGGGGTTGCGTACGACACATCCTTCACCACTCCGCATACCCGTATCCTCTCTGCATTCACGCTCAGATACTTCCCTGTCGCATCGGTCGTGGCAAACAGTTTCCGGGCCAGACTCTCGGAGATGACAGCCACGGGAAGACGGGAATCCACATCAGCCTGTACAAAAGGCTTTCCCGAGAGAAAACGGAAAGAAAACATGCTCCAGAACCCGCAGTCCACGTATCCAGGCTGGATTTCCTGGCTTCCCTGGTTGCCGGGCAGGTCTACCCGCATCCTGCCCCATCCGCCTTGAAACACGGCAATCTGATCCAGATGGGGAAGATCCTTCAGCAGCGTCTTCGCTACGAAATAAGAGACTCCGGTATTGCAGGATGTTCCATTCGAACCCTTATCCTGCGATTTCATCGTTTTGATCACCAGCATGCGGTCCCGGTTGTATTCCGGATAAACCGGTCCGGCCTTCACATAATAAATGACAAACAGAACCATCACCAGAGCAATGGAAAGTCCCGTTCCCACAATGTAAACCGACGAGAACAGCCGGTTCTGTTTCAGCATGATCCATGCTTGTCTGAAATAAACCCGTATCATATCTTTTGTCTTTTTTGTTGATTTCCTGTTTTATTTTCTCAAATTCTCCTCAGATTCTGCCCAGAATTCTCTCAGACTCTGCTCAGGTTTCTGATTCAGCTTCAAACTGCTCTCAGATTCCGCTCAGGCTTCTGATTCAGCTTCAAACTGCTCTCAGATTCCGCTCAGGTTTCTGATTCAGCTTCAAACTGCTCTCAGATTCCGCTCAGAACTCGTTCAGATTTCTTTTCTCATTCCTTTTCTTTCAGTTTGATCTGTGTCCGGCTCTGATACATACTCATATCGCTCACCACCACGCAATCACCTTCCTTCAGGCCGTCCAGCACTTCCACCTGGTCGTAGCTGCATGCTCCCAGACGGACCTTGCGCTTCACCAGCCGGCCACTGCCTTCTTTCACGAAAAGCTCGTACTCGCCGGCACCCACATAAAACGACCCGTTGCTGATGCGAAGAGCCTCTTCCCTCACCGCATTGATGACATAAATATCAACTTTCAGTCCGGAACGCAGACGGCGGTTGCTACTGTCATCCAGCTGCACCGTAAAGGACATGATTCCGTCACGGCTCAGCGGTGTCACGCTGCTCACCATCCCTTCCAGCCTTTCATGCCCGACGAGAACCATCGCCCTGGCACCGGCAGCAATCCGGTCACTGTATGATTCGGCTGCCTCTCCATCTACCCGGAAATGACTCAGATCGGATACCACCGCCACCTGGCTCCCGGGCGCCACCTGCGATCCTACCTGCGTATTGATGGAAGTCAGGATGGCCTTACGCGGCGAACGCAGCTGAGCATCTTCCAGCGTACGCCGGGTTTCCGACAGACTCTTGCGGAAAATATCCAGTTCAAGCTGCTTCACTTTCAGATCAGCCTCCTTCACTTTCTGCTCGTTGGCATATTGCTGACGAAGCTGTTCCAGTTCCAGACATCCGGTATTATAAGCAAGTTCCGCCTGACGTACCCTGTCCGTAGTCCCCGATCCGAGGCTGTCCAAATAGCGTTCGTTACGCAAATCAGCTTCCATGCGTCCCACCTTCATGGCCTGTACCTTCACCTTCATGGCCAGATCGCCAAGGTAAGTTTCATTATTCATCCGCAACTGATCCAGCTGAAGCTGTTTCATCCGTTCCTCATCCAGCTGCTTGTGGTACTCGGTTTCCGTACTCTGCAGATCAAGCTTCAGCAACGGAGTCCCTGCCTCCACGCTGTCTCCGCTCCGGCGGTACACTTCCACAATACGTGCGCTGACCGGCGAGGTAATGATCTCCTCAACTGCCGGAACTATTTTTCCGGAAGCACTGACACTCACTTCCAGCGTCCCGCGGTCCACGACACTGAAAAGCAGATCCTTCTCATTCACGCGGCTCTGCATCAATGAAGGAATCCAGGTGATGCCGCCAATCAGCAACAGTCCGGCCATTCCATAACCCAGCCACCGCTTCCGGCGTTCACGCTGCAATGTTTTCTTTGGTATTTCTCTATCCATGATTATTTGAATTTTCCTTGTCCGTTTTCATACATATTCAAATCCGTTTTCAACGGTACCCTTCCTGAAACAATTTGCGTGCCAGAATCCTAACTGCCTGATTATCTGCAATACTTTATCTCCCCGAGTGTCCGAAAACGGACAGTCTTCCGCTACAGAATCAGAAAGTGTCCATTTCCGGACACTCACCGGAAGGGCTGTATCTGATAATCAACAACTTGCAATTCTGGCACTGGATTTGTGTATTTCCTTCCGAACGGACAAAACAGAACAGCCACCTTGCAAATACAGAACAAAAAAACGGAAAAATCCGCGATATAAAACAGAAAAAAGACCGAAAAGCCCGAGAAAAGGCTGAAAAGACCGGGAAAACAGGCAAACCGGAAACCAGAAAAAACGGGCAAGCCGGAAGCCCGAGAAAACGAGCAAACCGGGAACCCGAAAAAACGAGCAAACCGGAAACCCGGGAAAACGGACAAACCGGGAACCCGGGAAAACGGGCAAGCCGGAAACCAGAAAAAACGGGCAAGCCGGAAACCAGAAAAAGCAAGCAAGCCGGAAGCCCGAGAAAACGGGCAAGCCGGAAGACCAGAGAAAACGAACAAGCCGGAAACCCGGGAAAACGGGCAAACCGGAAGCCCGGGAAAACGGGCAAGCCGGAAGCCCGGGAAAACGGGCAAACCGGAAGACCAGAGAAAACGAACAAGCTGGAAGACCCGGGAAAACGGGCAAACCGGAAACCAGAACCATAAAAATAAAACAACAAGCCATATGAACCGAAAAACAATGAAACAGATCCTTCTAGCATGGGGGATGAGCCTTCTGCCCCTGCTTCCCCAGGCAGGCACGGCACAAACCGCCAGACGCAGCATCACACTCGATGAAGCCATCCTTCTGGCACGGGTGCAAAGCGTAGATGCAGCAGTGGCCCTCAACGAACTGAAAACAGCTTACTGGGAGTACCGCACCTTCCAGGCCAACCTGCTACCGGAAATCAGCTTTACGGCCACGCTTCCGAGCTATAACAAGAAATACAACTCCTACCAGCAGGACAACGGAGCCTATACCTACGTGCGCAATGACTATATGAATCTGTCCGGATCGATCTCCATCGACCAGAGCATCTGGCTGACCGGAGGTACGCTGTCGCTCACGACCTCACTGGACTACCTGAGCCAGCTCAGCGGAAACAAATCCCGCCAGTTCATGTCCGTTCCGGTGGCGCTGACCCTCAACCAGCCCATCTTCAGCGTCAACAATGTGAAGTGGAACCGCCGCATCGAGCCGGTACGCTATGAGGAAGCCAAAGCGGCCTTCCTGAGTGCCACGGAAAACGTTACGCTGAACACCATCAACCATTTCTTCAATCTGCTGCTGGCACGCGAACGGGTAAACATCTCCAGCCAGAACCTGGAAAATGCCCGCAAGCTGTACGAAGTGGCCAAGGTCAAACGCCGCATGGGAAAGATCAGCGAAAACGACCTGCTCCAGCTGCAGCTGAACATGCTGAATGCCGAATCGGCCCTGACCGACAACGAAAGTTCCCTGAAGAATGCCATGTTCACCCTCCGCTCGTTCCTGGCCCTGGAAGGACAGGAGGAACTGGACCCCGTCCTGCCTGACTCCATTCCCGGAGGATTGCTCAACTATCAGGACGTGCTGGAAAAAGCCCTGGCCAACAACTCCTTCGCCCGCAACATCCGCCGGCGCCAGCTGGAAGCCGACTACGAAGTGGCCAAAGCCAGGGGAAATCTCCGGGAAATCACCCTGTTCGCCCAGGTGGGATATACGGGCACCGACCACAGCTTCCGTTCCTCCTACCAGCACCTGAAAGACAATCAGGTGGTGGAAGTCGGAATCAGAATCCCCCTGCTCGACTGGGGAAAACGGCGCGGACAGGTCCGTGTGGCCGAAAGCAACCGTCAGGTGACTGAAAGCAAGCTGCGCCAGGAGACCATGGACTTCAACCAGAACCTCTTCATCCTGACCGAACAGTTCAACAACCAGAAACGCCAGCTGAAGATTGCCGGAGAAGCCGACCGGATTGCCCGCAAACGCTATCACACCAATGTCGAGACCTTCATGGTGGGACAGATCAGCACCCTCGACCTGAACGACGCCCAGGTCAGCAAGGACGAAGCCCGCCAGAAACACATCAACGAGCTGTTCTATTACTGGTACTACTACTATCAGCTGCGCAGCCTCACGCTCTGGGATTTCGACCGGAACACCGGGATCGATGCAGACTTCGAGGAGATCATCCGCAGAGAATAGGCAGAACCGGTGCAGCCCTACAGACGGGCCTTTTCGCTCTGGCCGGCTCCGGTACCCTTATATTTGCTCTTAGTGGCATTGAACTTATACGAAAGCTGGATCCCCACACGCTGCCAGTCGCGGTAGATACGGTTCCCGTTGTAGGAACCGATCCCATAGACATTGAAATGATAATACCCGGTACGGAGTATATCATCCGCAGTCAGCGACAACGTCAGCGCACCGTCCTTCAGGAACGACTTGCTGACACGGGCATTCAGCCGGCCCTCCAGACGGTTCACCATGAATCCCATCCGTGCGGCGGTCTGCAGACTGCCCTGTACGTTCAGGAACCAGCCCTGCGGCAACGTAAAGCTGTTGTCCCATCCGAAATTAAACAGCGGCTGCCGGCGCCAGACCTCAATCCCCAGGTTACGGCCGTCGGGAGCCGCATATACCCCGGTAATGCTGAACTGCGGCTGCCAGACACCGATCCGCGGAGCAGCGCTCAGATTGATGATGCAGCCCGAACCCGGTGCCAGATTGGCCGAAGTGAACAGCAGGACCCCCGGATGAGTTTCCTCATTGTAAGGCATGGTAATGTTCGAAAGAGAATTTCTGGAGTAACTGTACTGCACATAGGCAAACAGCCATTTGTAAGCCAGGTTCAGCGACAGGACGCTGGCCTGCGACGGCTCCAGTCCCGGATTCCCCGTCGTATACGAATACTGGGTCCGGTAGCTGACGGCATTGGTCAGCAGGGCATACGAAGGATTGGTCCGCATCGTCTTCCAGGCAAGTGCCAGACTGAGATCCCGGTCCGACCAGCTGACAGACGCCGTGGGGATCAGCTCATCATACACCGGACTCTGTTCCTCCACCCGGACCCCCTGATCCCAGTAATCCGTGGCACGGTGCTCATAGCGCAGCCCCGCATTCGCCCGCCATTTTCCCCAGGAAGCCGAATACCCGGCAAAGACCGCAAAGGCACGCTGGCGGATGAAATTGTCCGCATCGGCCGAGAAGCCGCTTTGCGTGAAAAGATCCTTCCGCTCCGTCAGCGTTCCTTCCGACCCGAACGACAGCTGCCCTTTTCCCAGCTTCACGCCTGCCTGAAGCCGGGCCGCATAAAGCCGGCTTTCCGAGTCGGACACACTGCTGATGTCCGCCCCGCTTCCGTCCTCCGCATACTGGCTGCTCTTCATGCGGTTGTCCAGATAATCCGCATTCAGATCCAGCGTCCACCGGCCGGCCTCGCCCACATAATACGCATTGACCGCATGATTGATCCCGTCGCGGGGACAGGAACGCATCACGAAGTCCGCCCGTTCCGCCTCAGTCCCGTTGCAGGAAGTGACCGTTTCCCCCCACGACCGCTGGAGGGCAGTGCCCAGTGTTCCCCCCGGCGTATACTTCACCCCGAACGAATGATGCTCGTTTACCTCACAGTTGAAGCCCGCCTCGGCCGAGAACCTCTGCGACCGCGACGTCTGCACATCGCCGGCCACCGTCTCCCACACGTCCTTTCCTTCCGTGCGGATCACGGCCTCCGTCTCTCCGTATGAATTCTTTTCGGTGACATAGCCCTTCACAAAAAAGTCCAGCCCTCCGGTGCGGAAATTCAGGGCCACCTGCTGGTCGCCGTTCGCCCACCGTCCCTGGTTGTAGCCCAGGTTCACGCTTCCGCTCCAGCCCTCACCCCGCTGGCGGAGCGTACGGATGCGGATGACCGCAGGCACGTCGGCAGCATACTCCGGGCCGGGCGCCGTGATCACCTCCGCCGACAGGATCTCCGAAGCCCGGAGCCGGTCGAGTTCCCCCAGGTCGCGCACCTTCCGGCTGTTGATATAGATTTCCGGCGTACCGCTTCCCAGCACCGAAAGACTTCCGTTGCGGCTGGTGACAAAAGGCAGGTGAGCCAGCATCTCCCCCGCCGTACCCATCCGTGCCAGCGACGTACCGGCCACGTTCGCCTTCACCCCGCCGGCCGAAGGCTCTATCAGTCTGCGGCGGCCCGTCACGGTCACCTCCTCCAGCATCTGCGCGTCGGGAGCCAGCCGGATCCGGTTGCCGGCAGCCGCAGCCTGCACCACGGTCGCATACCCCACCGACGACACCTTCAGCAGATACGCCTTCCCCTCTTCCGCCGTCATCAGGAACGAGCCGTCCTCACGGCTGACGCATCCGTTCACAAACACCGAATCAGGCGTAAGCAGCAGCACGTTGCTGTACGGAAGCGGACGGTCCGCCTCGTCGGTCACCCTGCCCCGCACGGCAACCGGCAGCCTGTGCACACTGTCCGGCAGGACGATGAGATACTCCTCCCCCCTGCGCACCGAGGTGAGCGGTTTACCCTCAAGCAGCTTCTTCACCGCCTGTTCCACCGCCATATCGCGGATGGAAGCCGTCACCCGGTAAGGCTGTACATCGCTGTAAGTAAACAGAATGCTGCATCCCGAAGCCTGTTCCAGCTTCTTCAGGGCAGCCGACAGAGGCACCCCCTTCAGCTCCGCGCTGACCGGGCGTCCCGTCTGAGCCGGCAGGGTCAGGACCGCCCCCGTCCATGCCAGCAGCAAAAAGATCATTTTCGTTTTCATGGTTCAAAATTCTGACTGATTCTGCTTCTGTTACGGAGAGCATGCCCGACCGGGTACCGGAAAAGCACATTTTTTTCAGAAAAAAAATTTCAGACGCCCACCACCACCCGGCCGTCCTCGATCCGGGCCCTGACCTTGCGCAGGCAGTTCAGCAGCTCCAGCACCTGCTCCAGCGAATCCCTCCGGTCCGCCCGGAAATGCAGGCGTTCCTGCATCATCTCCCTGTCGGTGAACACGATATCCACGTTATACCACCGTCCCAGCTCGCGCATGATCTCCACCAGCGGAGCATCATCAAAGGCAAACCGGCCGCCGGTCCACGCACGGCAGTCCTCCGCATCGTCCACGGTCTTCCTGTCCAGGCTGCTGTCCGTTCCTTCCCCCGGTCTGAGCAGCAGTTCCCCCCGGTGCCTGTCGCTCACCTTCACGCTTCCCCGGAGCAGGGTCACCCGCGTATCCTCCGGCGAATAGGCCCTCACGTTGAACGAAGTGCCCAGCACCTGCGTCTGCAGGGCCGCCGTCTCCACCACAAAGGGATGCAGGCTGTCGGGCGCCACCTCAAAGTAGGCCTCCCCCTGCAGCGTCACCTCGCGCCGTTCCCTTCCGCCGAAACTCCCGGGATAACTGAGCGAGCTTTCCGCATTGAGCCACACCCGCGACCCGTCCGGCAGCACCAGCCGGCGGCTCATGCCCCGGGGAATGCGGACCGTACGGATACCGCCGCGCACTTCCTCCTTCACCTCCCCTCCGGCAGGTCCGGCCCTGAACACCGTATACTCCCTGCGGCCCGTCAGGGGCAGCATCATCAGCAG